>Ga0364867_10373_pt1 | contig 26720 bp, 17 predicted proteins | sample ExccelAu500001D4_3_FD_206915 | JGI IMG/M metagenome (GOLD analysis project Ga0364867, IMG submission 206915) | Enriched cells from Trout Bog Lake Hypolimnion, Wisconsin, USA - BchlTB.Aug13.5000.01.D4 | ecosystem: Environmental > Aquatic > Freshwater > Lake > Hypolimnion/Profundal zone | place... | reverse complement strand
GACCAGATCTTTGGATTACTTACAGGGAGTATTAATTTAGCCTTGAACTGATTGAGAACACCTACAGATGATTTGGTTTTATTTGAAGCAATTTTATTCCCGGTACCATCAAAAAGGGTGACTTCAACCTCTAGATCTGATGATCTGGTTTTTCCGGAATTTTCAAGTGTTGCTTCGACCGGGACAACCCAATTTCCAGTTGAATCTTTAACTGGCTGCGCATAAACGCCGTCAGTTGCAATGTGGGTTGGCGATCGTTTAACTAACCATGTATGGCGATAAATTCCGGCACCCTCATACCACCATCCTTCCTGCTGAACTGCGTCTACGCGTATAGCAATATTATTCATTTTGTCACCGTAATAGGCAAAAGGAGTAACATCAATATAAAATGAATTATAGCCACAGAAATTTCGATGAAGGATGGTTCCGTTAAACCATACGGTACAATGGGTCGCAATCCCATCAAACTGAAGTTCAAGATGTTTTCCGTTATCTTTGGGAGAAAGTCTGAAATTGCGGCGATACCAGCCATAACCTCGTACTCGGTAACCTTGAGTAGGATTTGCAGTTGAATCACAGGGTTGTTCAACTGCCCAATCGTGAGGTAGATTGATAATTCTCCATTTGGTGTCATCAAATTCGGGGGAGGCAGCACCCCAGGCTATACCTGCTTTTGCATTGGGGTAAGACATATCCTGACCTTTGATTACCGGGAAGCTGATATCTCCCGGGAAAAATCGCCAGCCCCTATCCAACGAAAGCCTCTCCCTCACTTTACTTGTTTTAGTACCAGTGGATTGGGAATAAACATTTAAAAATTGAAAGCCGAAAAAAACACTCAATAAAGTTAAGTTTCTGATATTCATGATTTTAAATATTGTAATGTCTTGGATAGACGAGGTTGAAATTGACAAACTTTGCACCATCGCCAACAATTTACCAAATAACAAAACTATCTATTTTTTATTGGAGTTTAATGAAATCACTGCGCTATTTTAATCTCTAACTTCTGAATCATTCCGGGGTTTATCTTGACTTCAACTGTTTTTTTGTGACCAGATGTTAGATTGCTATGTCTTAAATCTTTCTTTTAAATAGTTAAAATCAACAGGTTTAGTTAGGAAATCGTCAGCCCCAAGCTGTTTTGCTTTATTATAACTCTCTTCATCGCCATAGGCTGTTATAATCATAACTACCGGTGGCGGTTTCAGATATTTCTCCTTTATTTTTCGAAGCAGCTCCAACCCGCTCATTCCCGGCATATTGATGTCGGACAAGATCAATACTGTTTCATGTACATGTTGGTTAAGGTAGGAAAGCGCCTCTTCACCAGAAAAGGCAAAGGCAAATTCCATTTGTTTCTCCTTAATTTCTTTCCTGAATTTTTGCTCAAACAGTGTTTGAATATCCCGTTCATCGTCAACAACTAAAATTTTCATTTTCCTTAGGATAATTTAGACCGGTAAAATAATTGAGAATTCAGCGCCTTCCCCCTCTGTCGAATCCACCTTCAACTCGCCGCCATGTGCTTTTACTATATCATAGCTTAAGGAGAGTCCCAGTCCGGTACCTTCTCCCGTTGGTTTGGTCGTAAAAAATGGTTGAAATATCTTATCCAGGACTTTTTGAGGAATTCCATTGCCATTATCGCGAACAGAAATCAGAACGGCCCCCTTCTGTCCCCCCTTCGGGGGAATGAAAGCTGAACTTACAATAACGGTTGGCTCATAAAGCCCATCTTGGGGGGGCGGGAAGGCTTTTTTCTTTTCATTTACAGCATAGAATGCATTGGTAATCAGATTGAGAATTGCACGTCCCATATCCTGAGGAATGATGTTGACATTGACGAGGCTATCGTCATAATGGGTTTCTATGGTTACATTAAACGATTTGTCTTTGGCACGCAAACCATGGTAAGCCAGTCGCAAATATTCATCGGCCAATGCATTAATGTTTATAGGCTCCTTCATACCACTGTTTGTGCGGCTGTGCTGCAGCATCCCCTTTACAATGGCATCGGCGCGTTTCCCGTGGTGTTTTATCTTTTGTTCGTTCTCGGCAATATCTTTGGCAAGAGCTTTGACCTCATCCATATTGCCTTTTTCCATCTCCTCCTGCATCTCTTCAATCAGTTCAGTATTGACTTCCGAGAAGTTATTGACGAAATTGAGCGGATTTTGAATTTCATGAGCTATGCCTGCCGTAAGTTCGCCCAGAGAAGCCATTTTCTCCGATTGAACGAGCTGAGTTTGAGTGGCACGTAACTCATTAAGGGCATGTTCCAGTTCCTCTTTCTGTTCCGTAAGTTCCGCAGTTCGTTCTGCGACCAATACTTCGAGTTCCACCTTTCTGATTGCAATTGCACGGTTCAGTTCATCCTCGTGTTGTCTCTTAATTCGTTCTTTTTCAGCTGCCTTAAATTGCCGGTTTTGACTGAATAGAATAGCTGCTATCCAAATAAATGAAAAGCCGGTCGCATTATTAAAATAATTCTCATGATTCTTATAAAAATCATCATTAATCAACTGTGTCAAATCACCCAACAAAGAGAAAAGTTCAAAAGGTATAAATGCCACGATGAACATTCGAAGCAGTCGTAATTCCTCCTGTTTCAGGGCAAAGACAATAATTGCTATCAGGTAGGCATGCCAGACCCATTTGATGACCGCTGTATCGGAAAAAATAACTTCCGCAGCAAAAAGCATGACAGAAAGGAACAATGCATATTTAAGAGGTTGCTCCCAACGCTTCAGGATATTTGTCCTGACATATTTTCTGATCCGATTCGTTACAATCAAACTGACAACCAGGGGTGCAACAGAAAGTGACATAATAAAAGGTTTAGTTTTTTGATATTACAAGATTATAATAAAATCTGCAAACTCACCCTCTTTTGTAACAACTTTCAACTCTCCACCGTGCGCTTTTACAATATCATAGCTTAAAGACAATCCAAGACCGGTTCCTTCGCCTGCCGGTTTGGTTGTAAAGAATGGCTGGAAGATCTTATCCAATACTTTTTGAGGAATTCCACTACCATTATCCCTGACCGAAATTTCAACCTTGCCGGGAATATCCCGTAAGGGAGAAATCCTTTTAGTGCTCACTTTTACGATCGGTTCATATACGGAATGTACCCCAATATCTTCAAATCCCTCGGGGACTGAGTCTTCTCCGGTGGAGGGGTTTGCCACTACATTTTTTTCGTTTAAGACTTTTCTTCTTTTCTCTGTACAGGTATAAAATGCATTGGTAATAAGGTTGAGCAATACCCTGCCGAAATCCTGCGGAATGATATTAACAAACTCTATGGTATCGTCAAAATCTGTCTCCAATTTTATATTGAATGAACTATCTTTTGCCCGCAAACCATGGTATGCCAGTCGCAAATATTCATCGACCAATGCATTTATGTTTGTTGGCTTTTTTGTCCCGCTGTTTGTGCGGCTGTGCTGCAGCATCCCTTTTACAATGGCGTCCGCTCGTTTACCATGATGTTTGATCTTTTGTTCATTTTCGGCAATACTATTCGCAATTGCTCTTACTTCATCGAGATTCCCATTTTCAATCTCCTCCTTCAACTCTTCAATCAACTCTGCATTAACCTCCGAGAAATTATTGACGAAGTTGAGCGGGTTTTGAATCTCATGAGCAATGCCGGCGGTAAGTTCACCCAGGGAAGCCATTTTTTCAGCCTGAATAAGCTGTGCCTGAGTGGCTTTAAGCTCAGTATATGCTTTTTCTATTTCCTTTGTTCTTTCGGATACTTTTTCCTCCAGATTCTCATACAGGATTGAATTTTCAATGGCTATTCCAATTTGACCGGATAACATTTGTAAAAGGTCGATCCTGTTTCTATTAAACGCACCTTTTAAAAGGCTATTTTCAAGATATAATAATCCATTGATCTTTCCCATTGCAGTAATTGGCAGACACATTACAGATAGTAATCCGTTTTTCTGAATATAAGGGTCAGAACGAAAAGGCTCTTCATGGATCGCATCATTTACGATAACGCTTTCTTCAGTCCGCCAGCAATAGTTCAATATTGAATTTGGCAATATATTCATTTTATTTAAAGGAACCGAAGGGAGTATCTCGATATCGTCAGAGCCTGTAATTCCCAATGATTCAATGCACAACTGGTCATCTTTTGAAAGCAGTAAACATCCTCTTTCTGCACCTGCATTCTCAATAGTAATGTGCATTAAATTCCTGAGCAGGTCAACATATTTGACCTGACTTGCGATACTCTGTGATGCTTTTAAAACACTTGCGAGATCAAGAGCTGTTTTGCTTGAAACCGTAGTGTTTGCAGAGAACCCGGCCTGTTCTTTTTTTCGGTAATCTGATTTTGCTCTTAATAGGGCGGGATATGAACTTTCCAGCTGGATACATTTAGACTCTGCTCCCCAATTGTGGTAAGCTTCCCAGGCATCATTAAGATATATCTGACTTTGTTTATCGAAGTGTTTTTTTGAACAGAGCAAAGCTGCTCTTTCGTTGGCAATAGCCTCCACATAGGTAATTCTGTTTTTTGCAGCCAGATTTATGGCCTGTTCATAGTATTGTAATGCTTTATCAACCTTGTTGTTTAAGGCAAACAGTTCAGCCTGCAACAAATAATAATGTTGACTATAATTTTCTGGACACCCTTTGGTCCAAAGTTTCAGAGCCTGAAAATGCTTTTTAAATATTTTCAAAGATCTCTTTTTCTCCGCGGAATTCATGGCTTCGTAATAGGAAGAAATGGAGAGTGAAGTAAAAAATGCATGAAATACTTCCAGTATATCCCCAAGAAAATTGGCAGAATAGGTTAGTACTCTCTGACTTGCTGCAAGAGCCTCGCTGTAATCTCCCAGAAAGTACAAATGGTAGCATTTTGCCGAATGAAAAAATGCCAGTTTTGTATTATTCCCTTCCAGATTAAGACGTTCCAAAGTCTCAGCGCTGTTAAAAGTAGCGTCATCCCATCCATTATTCTCAGTTTGGCCGTTTAGTGATTTGGCCAGCTGATAAAAGCATTGAAAGAAGTCCAATCCCCCCTTCCCATTTCTGATCAGCGACAAATGTTCTTCTGAGCCATCTAAAATCACTCTGAGGTTTTCTCCGGCTACTATTCTTGATCTTAAGTACAAAGCCACAGAATAACCTGTAAAGATTTGGTCCCCATTGAGTACGCATGCTTTTATGGTCTCCAGTATGTTATCATATCCATCCCGGATAGGAATTTTCCAGTGATTATAAAAACTTAATACAGTGTAACTTAGTCTCCATTTAATAAGCGGAGAGTGCGTTCTCTGATGGAGTTTTATGGTGATATCCCAAAGGTTAAATCCCTTCATCTGCATCTTGAGTGCAGACAAAACCACGACTGAAAAACCTGAGAACCCCCAGCCACTGGCATCTGTAAACCCTTCCTTAAGATATAAATTAACAATTTTGAAAATCACAAGCATCATTAAATTCTGATCCTGCTGATAGGCACTTGTTGCCAGATCAATCAGAAATCTATTGAGCGCAATAATTTCTTCGTCGTTGCAATCTTTTAAATGATACAAAGGTTCAGGATTTCTGTATTTGGCATAGAAAAGGCAAAGATACTTTGCCATCGTAAGGAAGGTTGCAATTTGTATTACCCTCTTATTTTCAGGAAAACGAATGTTGTAAAGTTTCGCTGCTTCAAGTCCCAAACGAAGTGATTCACTTGTATTCCCAATCTTCAGATAAAGCGATGAATGGACATAATATACCCTTAGTTTCTCAAAATTTGTCCTGGAATACCCAAGTACTTCTTTAAAATAATGTTCGGCTATTACCGGATTATCATTCAAATATTCACATTCACCCAACTCAAACAAAACATTGAATGTCAATTCATAATTATCAATCCAACTCTTTTCACCCAGTAAATTTTTGGCCACGACCAAGAAATGGACTCCTAAACTATAGGAAGTTGAATCTTTAGCCCTTCTTCCGGCAATTAAACAAAGTTCAGATATTCGTTTCTTTTCTTCCTCGACATCAATCAAATGGGAACTAATTACAAAGTGATTCAATAATTCAAAGATCCCTTCCTGTAATTGAGATTCATCTCTACTCAGTAAAAGCAACCGGCCAATTCTTAGATGCACCAGAGGAAGTTTTTGCGAGTCAATCAAACTATAGGCGGCCTGCTGCACTTTATCATGGGAAAAGGTAAATTGTGCTGTTTTTCCCGAAAGTTGCTGCTCAATATCGTAATCGGTACTGAGTGAACTCAAGGCCAGTGTTCTGTATCTTTTATCAATGGAACTTAAATAGCTTCCTTTAATTGCGGGTTTAAGTTCATGGTAAACCTGCAACTGCGATTGTTCAGTGATATCAGAAAGATCGGACAAACTAAATGTATTACCAAGTACCGCCGCATATTTTAAAACTTCCTGGGTACGTTCAGGCAGGTTAACCAATCCTTCAGTCATCAGGTCGATCACATTGTCGGTATAGCCTAATTCATCAATTTCTTTCTGATCCCAGATCCAACTTTCAACAGGATCTTTTTTTACTAATTTCTTATCAAAGAGTGATTTCAGGAAGCTATGTATAAAAAAAGGATTCCCCTTCGTTTTGGCAAAAACATGTTTGCCGAGTCCTTCAGCCCGGGTTTTATCCATACCGAAGGAATCAATTATGATCTGACAGGTTGTTTCCTGATTTAACGGATTTAAACGGATGACTTTAACCACGCAATTCGATTCCTGAATCTGTTTTAGAGTGATCAACAATGGGTGACCCTTATCAACTTCATTATCCCGGTAAGCCCCAAGAATCAAAATGTTTTCCAACCTTGGATTTTCAAGTATCCGTTTGACCAGGCTTAACGAGGATAAATCAGCCCACTGGAGGTCATCCAGAAAGATGACTAAAGGACTCTCTACTGTGCTGAAAGCGTAAATAAAATCAAGAAGGACCATGTGAAATCTGGCCTCCTGTTCAGCGGGCTGTAATTTAAGAACCGCGGGCTGTTTCTCAATGATCTTTGCCAATTGAGGGATGACTTCTGTAATAAGTCCGGCATTTTCGCCCAAGATATAGTTCATTCGTTCCCTCCAGGCGCTTATCTTATCTTCTGATTCTGACAACAGGTTTTTTATGAACTCCTGAATGGCTTCAATAAATCCATAATAAGGGATATCCTTCTTAAACTGATCAAACTTTCCGCTAATGAAAGTCCCCTTGCTTTGAATGATTGGAAATTTAATGTGCCTGATCAGTGCCGATTTTCCAACCCCGGAATAACCGGCAACCAGAACAAGTGTAGATTTCAGCTGGTTCAGATTTTTGTAATAGCCCAGTAATTCAGTTCTCTCTTTTTCACGGCCATATAATTTCTGACTTTGTTTGTAATGCTCCGTAATATCGTTTAATCCGGCTTTGAAGCTGGTTAAGGGCACTTTTGAAGTGATGTGCTTCTTTACAATCAACAAATCAGATTTTAAACCAACAGCACTATGATACCTGTCATCAGGATTCTTCTCCATTAATTTGGCGATGATCTGGTCAAAACCTCTCGGAATATCAGGTAATATCGAAGATAGTGGTACCGGATTCCGGGAGAGGTGAAAATGTATGACCTCCAGGGGATCTATTGAATCAAACGGAGGTTTGCCTGCAAGTAATTCATACATCAATACTCCAAAAGAATAAAAATCACAGCTGTGTGTCACCGAATATTCCGTCCGTCCGGTTTGCTCCGGGGAGATATAGACCAAGGTACCTTCGATTTGATCGACATTCAAAATCTCATTGGTTTCGAGGTGAAGATTAGATGAAATACCAAAATCGAGTAATTTCAGGGTTCCGTCATTGGTGATCATAAGATTACCGGAATTAATATCCTTGTGGATAACCCCTTTTTGGTGGATATAATGAAGGATATCTGCCAGTTGTATCGCAATTTCAAGGGCCTGCATAAGGCTTATTCTTTTCTCAAATATCAGTTTCCTTAAGTCAGTACCTTCGATATACTCCTGTACCAGGGAAACTGTTTTACCATCATACAGAATTCCGTAGACTTTAGGAATACCGGGATGGTTGAGATCTTTCAGGATGTCAAACTCATGACCTAATTTTGAAATTTTCAGAATATTTTCATTGTGCAATATCGATTTTTTCAAAATAACCTGCTGATTATCAGGTATCCTATTGGCCAGTACGATCTCATTATGCTCATTCCTGAAGAGCGATTTTAAGATCGTATAGTCTTTGTGTTTAAATTCGGATGAATTCATGCGTATAGTGTTTGTTTTTTAAAAGTCATATGGAATCCGTCATCTGATGGTTGGTGACCTATTCCTCATTGTTGGCGATATTTCAACCCTTGCTATTTCATTTTTTAGACTTTTTTTAAGGAGAGCAAACCATAATACCACAGTTTATTCTCAAGAGCCTCAAACTGTTTGATCGAACTGAAATGGTTTCCATGATTTACCTTATTCCGAAGGCCAATTCCTCTGAGAAATATCCCTAAATTCCAAAGTTTGCTTGCCATGGAATGAAGGTGTTTCAGGGATGGCTTTGTATATTCAGTGATATTCTCGAATTCAAATTCAGTAAAACCGCATTGTTCAGCATACTTTTGATGCTCTGACGATACATCCAGGTCTTTTATGGACCAGCCATCCAGCCAGTCATGCAGCAGTTTTTCCCCCTGCGGAGGCAATGGCCTTTTTACTCTGAAATAGTCCGCACAGATCAGTCTGCCGCCAGGTTTAAGTAAACGGAACGCCTCTTTATAAAAATTCAGTTTTTCGCTGGCATGGCACATACTTTCGCAAGCCCAGATTAACGAAAAAGTGTTGTCTTTAAAATTGGTATTGGAATAGTCTTGTTCAGAAAACGATATCCTGCTGTCCAGTTGGCTCTTCCGTGCTGCTTTTCGGGCCTTTTCCACCTGATGCGGAACAAGGGTAATGCCAGTCACCTGGACATTAAAGTTTTCAGCAAGCCAGACAGAACTTCCACCACGACCACATCCGGCATCAAGAATGATGTCTCCGTCTTTCACTCCAACTTTCAGGGCCATTACCTTATTTAAATTTAAAAGTGCTTCGCCGTGAGATTTCACGTTATGATCATAATAGCCAAAGTGTACAGCCCTCGTTTTTTTGCTAAACCAGAGCACCCGGTAATCCAGCCGGGTATTATCATAATAGCTTATAATCGATTTCCGGTATTCAGCATCCATTATTTAATATATTTCAAGTCAATGACCAATATTCTTGTAAATCTGCAGGAATTCTGAACCCCGATTGCTTCCCTTCTCTGAAATGGAGCGATAAGATTCCAATCATGATGCCACCCAATGCAGACATGGAATCCACGATCAATTTCTCATCCAGTTCATCAATCAGTTCATCGGTTCCTTCATGATGGAGGATTTCATGAAGGATATCAATGTGAAGGTCAATTAAAAGTTTCCGGTTCTCAATCCGACCAATCATTTTCATCACCCAGGCAATGATCCGTTCAATGATTCCTTGTTTAGGTTTAACCTTTTGATAATCTGTTTTTTTATCCAGTATTGTAACGTAGTAGTTTTTAAGGTGATGATGAAACTGAGAACGCAGGAGTTTTTCATGTTTTTCTTTTTCACTGGTAGTTTCATGTTTTGTAAAGAATTCAGGATACAACTCCTGATAGGAAGGTCCCAGCATACGGTCGAAACAGTCGGGGAACTGATCATCAGCAAGCATTCTTTTCATGATCAACAGAGTTAATTCCAGTGGCAGATGGAAATGTTCCATGGTCTGCACCAATGCCTTGGTCAAAGGGATTCCTGCCTCCGTTTTATCCTTGAACAGGTGGTTGTAAACAGTGTGTTGCAGGGTCCAGGCCTCATTTAAATCTTTACAAATGAGCTCATCCTGAACTCCCATAATCCGGCCAATTGTTTTCCAGGTATGAAACCATGCCTGTTGTTCCTGCGGGTTGAGCGTGTCTCCCAACATCGACATTCCTTTAAAAAACTCGAGTGAAAAGACCTGATTTGTGGCTACAATATCTTCCTGATTTATCGGTTTACCCCAGGCTTCATTCCATTTTTCACCTTCTTTATGATCTAAAATAATATGGCGCATTGCCGCGTGCATAATCCGGACTTTAAGCGCCGTGAGAATTCCCCTCTTATCGGGTTCCCACCAGTTTTTATCCATTACATCAAATACAAACTGAGCGGTTTCAAAAATCCGGCGTTCCGGATGTTCTATGAGCAGCTTAGTCATTTTGAGTACATTGGCAGGTTTTTCGGCCATGTAGGTATAAGGTAGGGATCGGAACATCAAAATGAAAATAAATTTCATTCCTTTCTCTTTCCAGATTTCATGCGTTTGATTAAAGAACCCGATATCCTCGGGAGAAAAAGAGTAGGCTAATTCTCCCCTGATAAAATCATACATCGGCTTTGGAAGCTGATCAGAAACGATACTGTCATTTTGTGCCATCTCGATCAGTAAAGTGCGTAAATGATCCATTGACCCGGATTCCAAAAGAGCTGATACAGCATCATCAACAGGTTTGTCCATCACTTGCCGAAGCAAGTCCAGATCGATTCCATTCCAGATAAATTGTTGCGCTTTTTTTCCCATTTTCTTGAATAGTTAATTATGTCAACCACTTGTAACTCCTTGCAATTTATTTAAAACCTGTTTAGCCTGATGGTGAATTCCGTCTGTACTCCTTCGATTGTCTCAACCTTTAATTCGCCGCCATGTGCTTTAATAATGTCATAACTCATGCTGAGTCCCAATCCTGTTCCCTGCCCTGTTGGTTTCGTCGTGAAGAAGGGTTGGAAGATCTTATCCAGAACATTTTTAGGTATGCCATTCCCATTATCTTTAATTAACACCTCAACCTGATTATTTGTTCTTTTGGTAGTTACAGAAACAGTTGGATCATAATTGGAGTGTCCTCGAAGGCTTTTGGAACTGTCAAGATCTGAAACTTTCATCTTTTGGGATACGGCATAAAATGCATTAGTCATCAAATTAAGAATCACCCGTCCAATATCCTGAGGGATTATATTGATAGTTCCGATTGTTTGATCAAAATCGGTTTTCATCGTTGCATTGAATGACTTGTCTTTTGCACGAAGGCCATGGTAGGCCAAACGTAAATATTCATCTGCCAAAGCATTGATATCTGTCGGTTCCTTAATTCCACTGCTGCTCCGGCTATGCTGCAACATCCCTTTAACAATGGCATCGGCACGTTTGCCGTGACTAAGGATTTTCTCAAGGTTTTGTTTTACATCGTCTGCAATTTCAATTGCAAGTTGCAAATTGCCGGCTGCCAGTTCATCTTTCATCTCATCAATCAATTCATTGCTTACTTCGCTGAAATTATTCACGAAATTGAGTGGATTTTGAATTTCATGGGCAATGCCGGCAGTAAGTTCTCCGAGGGAGGCCATTTTTTCGGACTGAACCAATTGTGCCTGCGCCTGCTTCAGATCAACCAGCGTTTTTTCGATTTGTGCTTTGGCCGACTCCAGCTTGTTGAAATCTTCATAACGGGCATAGGCTGTTGAGAATGCGTCGGCAAGGTTTTGCACAAGGTGCAATTCATCGTCATTCAATGGTTTATCATTGCCTACATACAACATACCCTGTAAAAAAGGGATAAAGTGCAAATCCAGGTTTGTTGGATGATCTCCAGTGACATATTTTTCAGTTGGTGCTAAAGCGCCCGATTTTACCAGGTTTCTGGTCCAGTTTATAAATGCAGCTTCATCCCAGTGCTCTTTATATATTTGTTTTTTTTGCCAATATTCAACCAGATTCTGGAATGTGGTTTGAGCAGTATCATAAGTCAGATGAAATGCAGCTATAGCCCTCCCGTTAGGTGTGGATAAAAAAGTATGTATCTGCTCAAGCTGTTGATCCATAATAAAAACGCCACATCGGATAAACGGAACGCCCAGCGTGGTAAGTTCGTTCCAGATTAAAGGGGTGATCCGTTCCAGATCATCGGTAGTGCGCATGGAGGCAGTTTCTGCCCGTACCCGATCAAGAGAAGAACGTCTTATTGCTTCAATGGCATTTGCTTCTGACTTTTGCAAATCAAGGTAACGCCTGTAGGTTTGGCCGAAAACACCTGCAAACCGTTTAAAGATAATTGTAGCCACCGCAGGTATAGGCTCAGCTGTAAACGCGAAAATTGAGCCTTCCGCAAAATAGAAATCACTGTGAAATTCTTTTGAAGGCAAAGTATTCAGATCAAAACTAGTCGGATAGTATTTAGTTTCGTTGATAGCTTTGTAATAGGCTATTAAATCCTCACTAACCATTGTGTAGGTAAATAATGGTTCTTTGTTTTTCCATGCCTGGTAGATTCCGGAGAGAAGGGGATGAACTGCCAGATCCAGTTGACCCATTGTAAAAGTAGCCTTTCCTTCCGGATTTGACTTTGCCGTCCAGACTTCGGCGGTCATCATATCGCTATAAATCAATATGCCGCAGCGGTTTGTTTCGACACCCAGCTTATCCAGCTCATCAATCATGGTTGAAACCGTATCCCCTACATCCTGGCTATTGTGCATGGCCATGGTTTTGCTGCGGACGCGCTCAAGTGCCGATTCAATAATTGCCTCTCGTGCCTGTGCTTCTGCCTTTTGAAGATCAAGAAATCGGGTGTAGGTTTGATCAAACACTGTCGCGAATCGTTGCAGTATCATGGCTTTATCCTCAGCCAGCGCTTCCTGTCCCAGCACTTGTAGAGAGCCATAACTGAAAAATGCGGTTGACAGCTTCACCGATTTCAATCCCATCATAAACGCTTTAGGTTGGTCCGGCACATTCCTGAAATCGGTTTGCGTAAAGAATATTTTATCGAAGTCAAGCTTTTCCTGTCCCGAGTATTCATAAAGCACATATTTTTCCCCTTCACGCCATGCTGTAAGCTGGTCCTCATGGTAGGGATGATTCAATCGGGGGATATGATAACTCTCCGGGTATATGTCCTGGGAAAATCCTGACACCCAAAACTGCATATCTCCGGTTTCCTTATTAAAGATGATGATGTTGCAGGCATGCGCTTCAAAATTCAACTGTTGAAGTTGTTCATAAAGAACGAGAACTGCTTCACGCAATTCATCACTTTTCTGCATCGCCATGGTTCGTGCGCGAACGCGCTCGAGAGCCAGTTCGATCCGGGCTTCCCTTGCCTGGGCTTCAGCCTGAATCACATCAATGTACCTCCGGTAAGCCAGTTCAAAGACATTGCGGAATCGCTTGAGAACGTTTCGTTTTTCTTCTGTAATTGAACGGTAAGTCGAGATCCCGATGGCTCCGGTGCCGATGGAAAAGAAATAATAGGAGAGTTGTGGGATATTATTCAATTTGGGATCATCCTGTTCCCCCATACTTTTACGATATTCCCTCCACTCATCCAACTCACTACCGTCTATCACAATTTCTGCAAAAGCATCCTCTGATTTTCTGATCTGCATTACCAGGCTTTCGGTGGCGGGATGGCTGCTGTATAAAATATTAGTAACAGTTGCACCTGCCATTTCCGAAAAATCGTAATTGAGAAACGAACCTTTTTCATCGTTATGGATGTTGATCATGGTATTCCGGAGTTCATCCAAACCCATATTCCGAAGTTCTCCAAAAAGTATTCCGCAAATACTCAGCAAGTCATCCGGTTTTCGCATACCCATGGCAACCGTTCTAACCCGTTCCAGCGAAGATTCGATTTCGAGTTCCCTGTTCTGGGCCTCAACCGCTTTTCGTTTATGTTCGAGTTCTTCAATGGTTTCTTCCAGAAGAATGGCCGTAGTTCGTTTGACTTTCTCTGTCCTGTCGAGCTTAAAGGCAGTAATGGCCATTTCGCTTTCAGTATCCATTACCGCTTTGGCAAGTGCAGTTTTTTCTTGAGCCGATATATACTCGTTTTGCTGAAGAAAATCGGTAATCTTTTTGAGGTTCTGGTTCATGCCTGGTATATTTTTCTGGTTCTGTGACGATCTGTTTGGCAAAGAATCTTTTCTGACTTCGAATGACGAGCAGCTTGCTGTTGGCTTCTTACAGCTATGCCTTTTATTGTAAATGAACGATTTAAATTACGTACGTGAAGCTGTAAAAAGCTACTTTTTATCAGCTGAACCTGCCGGCAGCCGGTTGCCAATGGCAAGCCGCTTTAGTGTAAAATTTATAATACCCCAACAATCGTTAAAAAATCATCTTTCTTTTAATGCCACCCAGCAGCAGGTGGTTGAATGAAATTCGTGCTTGCCATTGATTGCCCGGCCAAATTCACCGTAGGTTTAAAAACCGGCCATCGGAACATCCCAGACGGCGGCCAATCCTTTCCTGCAAGGCTGCTTTAATTTCTTCGGGAGAATTTCCTTTGATTGATATTGCCAGCATAGGTCTTATTTTTTATTCAACTCCGGATAATCGAACACCAGGTTGCAGTAGGCAGTCACTCCGGTTTTAAATGAGCTTTCATCGATCATAAAATCAGGAGTATGGTGTGGTCCTGCTGTTTTGGGGTCTTTCCCCTGTGGTAATCCACCAATAAAAAAGAAAAAACCGGGGACTTTTTGTGCATAAAATGAAAAATCTTCGGAGCCGGTTTTGGCTGGCTTAAGGACAACATTGGCGAAGCCTGCCGATTTTTGCAAAGAAGGAATCATAGCTGCCGTGAGTGCTTCGTTATTGAACACTGCCGGATAGTGGACAGAATAAGGAATTTCAACCAATGCAGTTGCACCAGCCGCTTCAGCTGTTTTCTCAGAAATCTGTCTGACGCGGTTGAACATGAGCTTTTCGTCATCAGCACTAAATGTTCTAACGGTTCCCAGCATTTCAGTCTGTTCCGGAATGATATTGAACCGGGTTCCGCCATCAATTTTCCCAATTGTTACAACGGCAGGATTTTCGGTTAAATTCATATTCCGGCTTACAATGGTTTGCAGACTATTGATGATTTCTGCAGATACAACTATCGGATCGACGGATAACCAAGGTTGAGAACCATGTGACGGTTTGCCTTTTACAATAATTTTCAAATCGCCGGTGCCAGCCATTGCAGCCCCCGGGTGATAGGATATTTTACCGGTTTCCAACAGCGCGTCTATGTGGAGTCCAAAAATCACATCCACCTTGGGATTTTCAAGAACGCCCTCCTTCACCATCCGTTCAGCTCCAAATTCCTCCCCTTTTGGCCCGCCTTCTTCGGCAGGCTGAAAAATAAATTTCACCGTTCCTTTCAGCTCTTTCTTCATCCCTGATAGAATTTCTGCAACACCCATCAGTATGGCAACGTGCGCATCATGTCCGCAGGCATGCATTAGGCCGGTTTCCTTTCCGCCATAAACAGCTATTGCTTTTGAAGCAAAGGTCAGATCATTTTTTTCGGTGACTGGCAAGGCATCCATATCGGCCCGAAGCGCGATTACGGGGCCGGGTTTGTCGCCTTTTAAAATGCCAACCACCCCAGTGACCGCGACACCTGTTTTGACTTCGATACCCAATGATTGCAGATGTTTGGCAATGATTGCTGAAGTCCGTGTTTCCTGGTTTCCCAGTTCAGGGTTTTGATGAATGTCGTGACGCCATCCGATTACTTGTTGTTCTATTCTATCGGCGGATGCTTTAATAGCAATATTATGACTATTATTCTGTGCTGCAACTAATTCAAAACAAAATAATAAGGTGATTAAAATTGTATTTCTCATGATATCTATTTGGATTTATGGACTTCCATATTTGCTTCCTGATAATTGCCTGCCTGACCGGTTTTCAGCATTCCTGCTTTTTTTTATTCTCCTGAGGATAAATTATTTACCAGGGGCCGGCATTAACCCCAGCTGGGCCATAAAATCAAGGTTGTCGAAAAAATCCCGCTCCTCGGCAATTTTCCCGTTTGACATCCGGACAAGGGTAACTCCGTCGATGCTTACCGTTTTGCCCGTTGCCGGGATACTAAAGAAAACTCCGGTATGCACACCTGAAAAATTCCAGTGTTTTACCAGTTTATCTCCCTGTCCAAAGACATCTTTTATCGTGAATGTGATTTTGGAAAACCCGTCAAGGTAGTTGGCATAATATTCGCGGGCTTTGGTAATTCCTCTGATGTCCGGGTTGGTGTGCATCACCACATCTTTAGTAAAATTGGAATCATTGAACAGGTTCAATTTACCTCTGTTGATGATCTGATCCCAGGTATGGGTATACATTTTAATGTTGGCCTCCACCGGGTCAGTTTTTTCTCGTGTGGGGGAAGAGCAGGCAGCTAAGATTAAAGTAATTGAAATAAGCAAGGCTATTAATTCATTTGCAAAGAATGATTGGTTTTTCATTGGCTTTGTTTTAAGGTGAAATTTGGTCTGATTATAAATTGTTCTTGATGGCCTGACGGAACTAGTATCTACGTGCTCATCCCTGCTTTTGTTTTCCGAGGTTGACCTTTTCATTTTTATTTTTCTCATTGTTGTTGCCTTTTACAATCTATTCTTAGCTGGTTAGGTGATCCTCCGTTTCGATAATAACCGCAAGACCAATAAATTTTTAGAAGAATGAGACAATAAGGTCTCTTATTGGTTTTTACAGATCAACAAATTACCAGCTACAAAGTTCATAGCGTCCAATGAACCAATTTGTTTTGGATTCATCTACCTGAAAATATCGCGGTTTTATATCGGAAATGGGTTCCTGAATATTGGCAGACTGTAGCTATACCTGACCCGGATACTGAAAGAGTGGTTTAGAAGCCGGGTTTTCCCGCACTTTTTTATTCCTTGTAATTAGATCAGGTTAGAAAGAGTGATCTAAAAACGGATGTTTATTTGTGGGATTGCATAATGGAATAAGGAGAAAACACTAAGATCATCTTCAATAAAAGGTCTGGGATCAAGAAACTTTTCCTGGCGAAAAGAGGAATCGAACCCACGAATTGGTATAAATTTTTGGGGTATTATCTGCCAAATAGCTTTTTTATCCAGGACAATTTCAGGTCCGAGTATGGCGGGTATTTCAGGTTAGGTTCCAGCCAGAATGGTTTGTCAAGGATGCTCTTAAAATGTGAAAAGGTTACGAATCCGGCTTCTCCATGATAACTCCCTGTTCCGCTGCTGCCAACACCACCAAACGGAAGGTTGCTGTTCGATATTTGCATCACGGCATCGTTTACAGCCCCTCCGCCAAATGAAATTTCTCCCAACAGTCTGCTTCGAATTGCTTTATCGGATGTAAATATGTAGCAGGCTAAAGGTTTTGGTCTGGATTTAATCTTTTCTATGGCATCTTCCAGATCAGAATAGGAGATCACGGGAAGAATCGGGCCAAATATTTCCTCTTTCATAACCTTGTCATCAAAGGTTATGTCAGTTAGCAGAGTAGGGGCGATATACCTTTTTTGAAGATTAGACTCACCACCAAAGTAGGTTTTAGCCGGATCAATTAATCCGGCTAACCGGTGAAAGTTCTTTTCATCAATAATTTGGACATAATTATTGTCCTCAAATGAGTAATTGAATTTACTGATGTATACTTTGAGTTGTTCAAGTAATTCAATTTTAACAGATTCATCTACTAATACATAGTCTGGAGCAATGCAGGTCTGACCAGAATTCAGAAATTTTGCCCAAACTAATCGTTTTGCCGTATCTTTAAGATTGCTATTCCCGGTTACTATAGCAGGACTTTTACCTCCTAATTCCAACGTAACAGGGGTCAGGTTTTTTGCTGCGGCCTGATAGACGATTTTTCCAACCCGGGTGCTGCCGGTAAAGAAAATTTTGTCAAATTTCAGCTCAAGGAGTAAAGTGGTTTCAGGGATTCCTCCTTCGACCACAAACATAAACTCAGACGGGAAATTTTCATTTATTAGTTGTGCAATCGCTGCACTGGTGGCCGATGAAATCTCGCTAGGCTTTAAAATAACCGTATTGCCGGCCGCAATGGCTGCCACAATCGGGACAAAAGTGAGTTGCAAGGGATAATTCCACGCTCCGATAATCAGACAGGTCCCCAGTGGTTCGGGAATAATATAGCTTTGTGCCGGCAGATTTAAAAGATTGGACCTGGCCCTTTTTCGCCGAGACCATTTGGGCAATTTCTGAACAGACTCCTCAATTTCGTGGTAAATAAGATTCAATTCTGTGGTCCAGGTATCAAATTCCGATTTCTTAAAATCTTTATATATCGCCTCACAAAAGACCGATTCCTGATTTTTGATAAGATTCTTAAGCTTTCTTAACTGTTCTATCCTAAATTCAATTGCCTTCGTCTGATTGGAATTGAAATAGTTACGTTGATCTTTTAAGATTTCTTCATAGTTCATGGGAATCTTATTTGTTTTTCATTGCAATAGTGGAGTATTTCCTGGAATACTCCATAAAAATAACAAGTAAAACACTGAATTACAGAGCTAAATATTTCAGCGTTGTTTAGGTTTGCGGACAGCTCCCCAATGAATAGAAATTAAAAGTTATTTATTGTTTCCTGACAGCGGTCATTTCCAAAACCCCGTCAGGGGCTTCAACTTTACCGGTGATTTTCGCGTTTCCCACTTTGCCTGAGACCTTGATATCATTCCCTTCGATGTTGACTACGAATTGAATTATATCCTTGGAGAATTGGATATCTGGGACCTTAAGTTCCTGTCCATCTTCAAAAACTACCTTGCCGGTAAGTCCCCCATTTACTTCCGAAACGATAAAAGAGCTATTGACATATTGGTTAGGAGCATCGGTCACTTCAACTTTCCATGTGCCAGTGACATTCTTATTGTCGTTCGCAAAACTCGTTTGATTCAAAATTACAAAACCCAGAATAATTAGTACAAATTTAAATTTATTCATAATAAAATTTAAAAATTAATTAGTAAATACCTTATAATTAATATTTTTTAAAAAATACTCTATTAAACGATACATGTCATTTACGTTTTCTAATCAATCAATGATCTGACCAATTTTATTTTGTTGATTTAAATTTTTTGGGCAATTACCTGGCTTAAACCTGACTCAAATTCGAATCTTGAAATATTCCTAAATCCGGCGTTGCTTAACATCTCGGTAACTTCCTGGTCGGTAAAGCAATCACCGGCTTCTGTCCCAACCAGCATATTTATGGCAAAAATAGCTCCTGCAGTTGGCTGAGTTCTTTCATTGTTCATGATCCAGTCCTGAATGACAATTTTTCCATCCCTATTCAAGGAATTATAACATTTTCCGATCAACATCTGATTGATATCCAGTGAGTTACTGTGAATAATTGCGGATAAAAATATCAAATCGAATCCTTCGGGTAACTCATCTGTTATGTAATCACCGGTGTATGTTTTTATTCTGCCTGAAAAACCTTCCAGGTCGATGAATTTTTTTGTAATAGGCACCACATTGGGTAGGTCAAAAACGGTTGCTTCAATTTCCGGTTTTTTAGTTATGAATTCCATGGAATAGGCACCGGACCCTCCACCAATATCCAGCACCGATTTAATGCCCGTTAAATCGAGATTGGACAATTGCAATGGAGCTTGTTTTATGGCCCGGTCGTGCATGGCGCTAATAAATGGGAAAAGCCAATCCTCTCCTCTTTCATTGATCTCGGTTGGGTGAGCCGATTTACCGGTTTTTACAACCTGAGTGAGGTTACTCCAGGTATTCCATAGATGGTTGGAATGCATTAGCCCGCCCAGATAACCGGAGCTTTTTTTCGATAAAAATGTAAAACTCTCAGGGGTATTAAAGAACAATAGGTTTTGCTTGGTAAGAAAACCCAGGGATACCAATGCGTTAAGCAAACGTTCGCACGCATGTTCATCTAAATGCAAACCGGCTGCAACCTGGTTGTTTGTTGATCCGGATTCATCAATATTTGTAAACAGATCAAGCTCAAAACCGCTTAATAGAATTCTACTCTTCTGAAAAGAAGCCGCAAATTCCCTGATTGTATTCGGATTCATGGTATGGAAGTTTAGTAATTCCTCAAAATATAGCTTGTTTCCTCACCTCCCAGGATAATCAGAACTTAAATTTACTCCCCGGATTAAGTAAAACGATACTTTACAAAGCTTCCAAATTTACAACTAAGCAATGAATCACGGATCAATTTTACGAACTTTTTCCAAACAATCAATTATGTAATGTTTAGGTCCTGAATTGAATTCTTCGGATAGCAGAAACCAGATGATCAATCTCTTTTTTAGTGTTGTAAAAGGCAAATGATGGACGGACAGTGGCTTCAACACCTATCCGGCGCAGGGCAGGCTGAGCACAGTGATGACCTGCGCGAAGAGCAATTCCCTGCAAGTCAAGCAAACGTCCCACTTCTGAAGTCGGTAAATCTTTCAGTATAAATGAGACTACGCTAACTCGTTCCTTGGGATTCCCAATAAGTTGTAACCCTTCGATACGCGCAAGTTGTTCCCGCGCATATTCGGTCAGTTCATGTTCGTACTCCGAAATATTGGTGATCCCGATTCTGCTTACATAATCAAGTGCAGCACCTAAACCAACAGCATCGGCTACATTGGGTGTTCCGGCCTCAAACTTAGCCGGCGGATCGCTGAAAACAGTCTCTTCGAAAGTGACATCTTTAATCATATTACCACCGCTCTGCCAAGGCGGTAAAATGTCTAACAGTTCTTTTTTCCCATAAACCACCCCAATTCCGTTTGGTGCATAAATCTTATGACCCGAAAAGACGAAAAAATCGGCACCAAGTTCCTGAACATTGATCGGCGTATGGGCGACCGATTGAGCGCCATCAATCAAAACTCTTGCTCCCCAACGGTGAGCAGAATCGATTATAGCTTTAACCGGCAAAATGGTTCCAAAAGTATTGTTAACGTGACTGACAGAAACTATTTTGGTCCGGGGACCCAATAGTTTTTCAAAGTCCTCAAGGATAATATCTCCATTATTATTGATTGGTATAACCAAAAGTTTGGCTCCAATCTCTTTGGCTAATTGTTGCCAGGGAACAATATTTGCATGGTGATCGAGCGTTGAAACGATGATCTCATCGCCAGGCTGTATAAATTTCCTTCCAAATGTTTGGGTAACCAGATTAATTCCTTCAGTTGTACCCCGAACAAAAATGATCTCTTCGGTTGATGAGGCTCCAATAAAATTCTTAACTTTCTCTCTGGCGTCCTCATATGCATCTGTCGAACGTGCAGCCAGCGTGTGAGCTGCACGATGAATGTTGGAGTTATCTCTTTTGTAAAAATTGGAAACAGCGTCAATAACTGTTCGTGGTTTCTGTGTCGTTGCAGCATTGTCAAACCAGATCAGCTCTTTCCCGTTTACCTTTTGGTTCAGAATAGGAAAATCATTACGGATAGCCGGCACATCGAAAGTCTCACGACCGTTATATGCAAATTTTTGATCCCTTCCAAAAGAATAATCGGAGAAGGTATCCGGGTCAAACCCATTTTCAGCACCAGTCTGGAGCGGATTCTTGGATTCTTCGGGGTTCAGCAATCTCTTTAATTCCTCCCCAACAGGTAATCCTCCGGGAAAGATTCCCGGATTAAATGAGTAAATATCAGTTTTCTGACCAGAAATTCCAGGTAAGCTTCCATCACCTCCTGACAGGCTGACAAATGATGCAAAAACTTCCTGCAAATTCAGTTCATCTTCGGGCAATCCGGAATTACTACAGGAACCCTCTTCACCCATGGAAAACTGCTCTGCAATTTGCCGCAGTTGCCCTATATCAGGTAATCCGGTTCCGTCGGTGGTATCGTTAAAAAGCTTATTTTGAGTTAGCATGTTTCTCTTTTTTAAGAAGCCTATTTTTCGATACTATTTCGATGCTGATAATCATGATAATAACCTACTTCAACATTTTCAAGAACTGCGATCGCATCATCGGTTAAGGAGGCTAATGAGAAATACTTCGTCAGGAGATAGGAAGCAACCCCAAATTTGTCCAAGCCCATTAGTCGGGCAGACAGGCTGGGGGCAATTTCTCCCGGAATTCCGGACTGTTGCAACCCAATAACTCCCTGTTCATTTTCACCGGTACGAACCAAAATAATGTTTGTTGTTCCCACCCCGCGGTTAGTGAGGTACTGACCTTTAATTTCCAGTTTATCGCTTGGTATTATAGGGACGCCTCTCCATGAAATAACCGGAACGCCATACAGATTGGTCGTGACAGGAGGAACCCCTCTCCAGGTACATTCGCGTTCGAATGCCGCAATAGCCCGGGGGTGTGCAATAAAAAAAGCCGGATTTTTCCAGACCAGTGAGATTAGCTCATCCAAATCGTCGGGTGTCGGGGTCCCGTACCGGGTACTGATCCGATAACCGGGTTCTACACTGTTTAAAAGGCCGAAAGTATTGTTGTTGATCAGTTCCCATTCCTGCCGTTCCTTGATACTTTCAATGCTTAATCGCATCTGCTGCTCTAACTGATTGAACGGGCTGTTATATAAATCTGAAACCCGTGTGTGTACGCGCACGATCGTTTGAAGCGTATTCAGGGAATACTCCCGGGGATTTTCCTCGTAGTCAATATAGGTTTCAGGGATGATATTATCTTCTTCATGACCGGATACAAGGTCGATATGTTTTTCACCATGCGTATTTACGGTTGCTTTTAATCGCAGGTGTTCGTCAACAGCTTTCTGAAATTGCTCACGAAAATCGGGAACCTCTTTTGTGATAGTCTCCAGCTCAGTGCTGCTGAGAGTAAAGAAAACACCGGGAGTTATCGAACGAACCGAAACTGATGCAGCTTTGTCAGACAATAGATCTGCTTCGCCAAAATATTCGCCCTGTGACAAAATACCTACCCGAAGTTCTTCTCCGTGAGGTCCTTTGCTTAATATCTCTACCTGTCCAGAGGCAACAATAAAGAATTTCTGACGGTCCTCACCCTCTTTGATCAGGCTATCTCCTAATTCGACTTCTTCGATTACAAACCTTTTAGCCAAACGATTTACAATTTCCTCGTCAATATTTGAAAACAAGGGAATCCTGCGTAATGAATCTGAACGAAAAGATGGAATCCCCTCAAGGTATTCCACTTCAATCCGTTCTGCCTTTTTCAACTCAACTTTAGTTCGGTTTACACGGTAAGTACCTGAATTTACCTGCACCCAGGGGAGCAATTTCAATAATAAACGCGGGGTGATTGACCCCATTTGCGGAGCCGTTTTGGTGGTTGTGGCCAGTTGCCGGGCCGTTGCAGTGGTTACGCTGCGTTGCAAATCGTTTTTTGCCATGACATTACTCTTTATTGTTATTATTTTCAAATTTGATATTTCAGATTACACTGTCATCCCCGGAAACCGGATTTATCTGGACATCTCCCTTTTCAAACTGATAAAGTGGAGTTGAAAGATATCTTTCTCCGGTATCGCAGATTATAACGACGATCTTTTTGTCTTTATTCTCAGGTCGTTTAGCAATCTGAATGGCTGCATACACGTTTGCTCCTGATGATATTCCCACAAGTAAACCTTCTGTTTTTGCCAGATCGCGGCTCGTTTGAAAAGCATCTTCATTCCTGACCTTATAAACCTCATCGTAAACCTTAACATTAAGTACCTCCGGTATAAAGCCCGCACCTATGCCCTGAATCTTATGAGGCCCCGATTTCCCTCCGGAAAGAACAGGCGAGTCTGCTGGTTCAACGGCAATTATTTTTACTTTCGGATTTTTCTCGCGCAATATCTCTCCAACACCGGTTATCGTTCCTCCGGTACCCACACCTGCCACAAAAATATCTACCTCTCCGTCAGTATCTCGCCATATTTCCAGGGCGGTTGTCTTGCGATGAATAGCAGGATTTGCCGGATTGTTAAATTGTTGAGGGATATAGGCCTTGGGAAAACTGTTTTTTATTTCAATGGCCTTTCGAATAGCACCGCCCATCCCTTCAAAACCCGGACTTAACACAATTTCAGCTCCTAATCCTTTTAAAATACTCCGGCGTTCAATACTCATAGAGTCAGGCATTACAAGGATCAGACGATACCCTTTGGAGGCTGCAACCAGAGCCAGTGCAATCCCTGTATTCCCGCTTGTAGGTTCAATAATAACCGTATCTTTATCAATCCAGTCCTGCCTTTCTGCCACGTCAATCATTGCAAATCCTAACCTGTCTTTGACACTGCGTCCGGGATTTAAATATTCGAGTTTGGCAATGATATGGGCCTCCAGATTGAATTTCTTAGCAATCTGTTTTAACTCCAAAAGTGGAGTATTTCCAATCAAATCTGTAATACTTTTAGCGATTTTTGCCATGGCCGTGTCTGGTATTCGTTTTCCTTTTATAATTAGTTGCGAAGGTATTATAAATAAAGGCGTTGTAAAATCCCTCATCTTAGGCATATTATCTACCTTAAATAGGGTAGGTAAAATTATTGAAAATTAGATAAAGTTTCATCTGGTAAGGGCATTTTATAAACATGTGCTCTTACTTTCCAGGCCCATTCCAGTGGGGTGCCGGAGGAATCAAATTTTTGCCACGAGATTGGTTTCCCAATTTTAAACCGAATGGTTTTATTTCTCTTTAGAAACATCTCTCGTGGTAACAGAACTAATTCAAGGTTAGTCCTGATTCTCAATAATCTGCGAAGGAGGTTAATTCCATAAAATAAATTTGAATTTTTCCCGTAAAAGTAAAAAGGGACAATATCCCTTTTACAGGATACAGCCCTTGAAATAAAACTTTTTTGCCAGTCGCAATCCTGAATCTTTCCATGGAAATACCGGGAAACTTTCCCCGCAGGGAAATGGGTAACAGGCACATCCGATTGATACATTCTCTCCAGTTCTGTAACATAAGTTTTTGAACTCATCCCGTATGGATTTACCAGTGCGATATAAGGTCGCAGATTAGGAATAAAATTGAAGGATTCATTTCCAATTGCCTTAAAAGAGCCATATTTTTCAATTACTGTTTTTGTAAGAGCCAAGCCATCTATGATTCCAAAAGGGTGGTTTGCCAGAAAAAAACATTTCCCATCTTTAGGAAGATTCTCAAGACCTTCAATCTCGAATGACAAATTAAATTCTTTGACAATATTCCGATGGAAGTCAGCACCCTGACAATACTTGTATTTTTCAAGAATTTGGTTTAATTCATCCTGTCTGATGATCTTTTCAAGCCATCTGACAGCAAAAATGGGGAATCGCTTCAGGAATTTTGAATCACTCGCTTTGATGGATGCGGCTACGTCGATATATTTCATTTCATTTGATGCTTTATACTCAATTGAGCAGATGGCTCAATTATTGAATTCACAAAATTTTTATCCGGATTGATTTTTGCAGTACCATTCAGAACAAAGAGGGGAAACTCAAATTGTTCGCTATTCAAAGCGGTGAAAGCCAAGTCTACCGGAGAGATCGTAAATCGTAACCAGGTATACCTGACCTGCCAGTCAATGAAATCGTATGCCAGAAAAATAAGTTCTGTACAGCTTATCGCTTCCGGGGATTCAATATCAAAGTTGAAGTCATAACCTTTATGCAGTTGCTTGCGAACGTTGACAAGAATACTCCTCTTTTGACTCTTTGAAAGATTCTTTATCCGGAGAACTAAAAAGTCCTCCCCATCTGCAAACTCTTCTAAACTGCTAATTTTCACCCCTGAACGCAATACCTCAACCACAGATTTTACGGCTGTTTCAGATTGCTGTTTTTCAAACTTCAGTTTCCCGGAAGGAATGAATCGTTTCGCTGAACGTGGTCCCAACCATATAGCCGCATGGCCAAAATATCCGGGAACCAGTTTCCCGGTCAGATGATCCGGCGACTTTACCAGTATTATGTCGAAAGGTTTAAGGTTAGGGAGCAGAGTTTTCGCATTTTTTACTCCATTTGGTAACCCATGGAATATTCCAATCCCGTTGCCAACTGCATAACTTCCTGCACGACAGATACCATAAAGCAGATCATGAAAACGGTCGTTATCCTGATATATCCGTCGAAAACAGGATTTTATCAAATTGGTACATGGCAATAAACTCACAAGACTATCCCTGCCGGAATTATTTAATTTCTTGTTTTGTTTGGATATTTCTTTTCGTACTGAACAGGAATAAAGGTAATTATCACTTTTCCGCAGCACCCTTTTCGGAATATTGTTGCCTGAATCTCCACGATTCACAGCACGCCGAACAAAACGGATTTGGTGATAACTTCTGTTATATTCTGAGGCTGAAATTAGAAGTTTTATTGCAGCGAAATATTTTTCGCTTTGAAGATTGTCCTGAGAGTTAAAACCCTCCCTTTGCAGAATGGAGTTGTAATATCTATCCTGATTCAGTTGTTTGCCAAATGCAGTATAGAGCTGATTGATGTCAGCGGCTTTTAAAGATCTCCGATCTTTTTTCTGCAATGTCATAATGTGCAAAAGACTGTCAACTTTCCTGTTGATCGAATTTATTTCGAAATCGGAATATGGCTTATATAACTGAATATGAATATTATGACCTGTTAAGCTTGCACCAAGATAGTTTTTCTGAATCGTTACACATGCCGCTAAATTCAACGCCAAAAGATAAATGCACATAATCCTTAGCAGGATAAGGATAGCAGTGCAATGACAGGATTTCTTTTTAATCACATTTGATGACAGGATGAAGTTAAAGGAAAATGGAATCATGTAAAAGCCTCCGTTTAAGATATTCTCGCCCTCTTATAACCGATTTAGTATCAAATAGAATACTCAACATTCTCGATCCATCCCGATTTGATGGCATGA
>Ga0364867_10369_pt1 | contig 26794 bp, 13 predicted proteins | sample ExccelAu500001D4_3_FD_206915 | JGI IMG/M metagenome (GOLD analysis project Ga0364867, IMG submission 206915) | Enriched cells from Trout Bog Lake Hypolimnion, Wisconsin, USA - BchlTB.Aug13.5000.01.D4 | ecosystem: Environmental > Aquatic > Freshwater > Lake > Hypolimnion/Profundal zone | place... | reverse complement strand
AGCGAAAAAATGAGGTGCTCATAGTATAACCGCTTACTTCGGATATAAAACAGTTTCAGAAGCAGGGCCAGGACGGGAATAAGCAGGAAAATCAGTTTTGAAGCAGTATGTTCGAGTACTGTGGTAATTGACTGCCCTGTTGATATCATGATTTTAAGAGCCTGCCTCACGAAAAGTTTTGTAAAGCAGGATTCTTTAGTAAAATGTTTTTCGACATATTGCCTGATACCAATGCTGTCGATCTCGTTCCGCATGGAATCCATGGAGGCATTGGTAACAGGAACAGAATAAATACTGTAGTGGTAATGGCTTTGTTCTTTATTTACTGCGGATGAGGGAGCGGGTGAAGTTCCTGCGTTTTTCTCCTTTCCTGAAACAGTCTCCCCGCTGAAAGGCAGCAGAATAAAATAAATCACACTGATCACAAGGAAGAGTTTGAATGGTTCTACATACGACTTCCTTTTGCCTTTCATGAATTCAAGGGTAAGCCAGCCGGGCTTTGTGACTAGGGGAACGATGGTTCGAAAGAAACCGGAATCAAAATGGAAATAATCGAGGAATGATTCCCGGAAAATATGCCTTACCGACATATCTTCCCGTTCGATTCGTTTTTGTCCGCATCGCGGGCAATAGAGATCATTCAGCCATAATTGAGTTCCACAATTGAGGCAGGGGCCCGGTTCAATCGATGTTTTCGACATCTCCTGTCCGGCTGGTTTTCTCCTTGCAGGGATTTTCATTGCAATATCTTATTTTGAGGCGCCATAAAATAGGATTTATCCCTTTTCATCGGTCAAATATAAGAAAAACGAAAAAATCGTAACTTTGCAGCCCTTAAAGCGGAAAAATGTACACGCTCTTCAAGAAAGAAATCAACGGATTTTTAAGTTCCCTTATTGGTTATATAGTCATCTTGGTTTTTTTACTGATGACCGGGTTGTTTCTCTGGGTTTTTCCTATGCAATTCAATATCCTGGACTTCGGCTATGCCAACCTTGATGGTTTGTTCATCCTCGGCCCCTTTGTTTTCCTGTTCCTGATCCCGGCCATCACCATGCGTTCCTTTGCCGATGAGAAGAAAAGCGGGACACTGGAATTACTGATGACCCAGCCTCTCACCGACCTGCAGATCATCCTGGCCAAGTTTTTCGCCGGCCTGGTGCTGGTCATCTTTTCACTGCTCCCGACCCTGGTATATTTCATCTCGGTGTACAAACTCGGAATGCCACCGGGGAACCTGGATTCGGGGAGCATATGGGGTTCATACACAGGCCTGATGTTCCTCGGCATGAGCTTTGTTGCTGTTGGGATATTCTCATCCTCTCTTACAGATAACCAGGTTGTCGCCTTTGTCATTTCACTGATCCTCTGTTTCTTTCTTTACCTTGGATTTGATTTCGTGTACACTTTCATCCTATCAGGAAAAGCAGGGCTCCTCGTTCAGGGCCTTGGTTTGAATTCGCATTATTCCTCCATGAGCCGCGGTGTTATCGACACCCGCGACCTAGTATATTTCATAAGTGTGACGGCTCTTTTCGTTTTTCTCACCAAACTTTCACTCGAAAGCAGAAAATGGTAATCCCATGGAAAAAGTGAACGAAAAGAAAAAGAATATCCGGAAAAACAACATCATCCAGTTGTTGCTGGTCCTGGTCGTCATCATCCTGGTCAACATTATTTCGGGTTACGTTTTTACCCGGGTTGATTTGACCTCCGAGAAGAGATATTCACTGGCTCCGGCTACAAAGAAAGTTGTGAAGCATCTCGACGACGTGATGTTTTTCAAGGTGTATCTTTCGGGTGACCTGCCACCGGCATTCCAGCGCCTTGCCAATGAAACCAGGGAAATGCTCGATGAATTCAGGGCTTACAGCAAATTTGTGCAATTCCAGTTCGTCGACCTCTCCTCCATTACCGATGAGAAGGACAGAACACTGGCCTACCGCAGCCTGGCCGAAAAGGGCCTTCAGCCCACCACATTGAGGGTAAATAAAAAAGGGCAATCTTCCCAGCTGGTGATCTTTCCCGGAGCCATCGTGACGTACCGCGGGCATGAGTTCCCGGTTCAGCTTCTGTCGGGATCGAGCCGCGGTGAAGACCCTGAAAAGATGCTCAACAATTCGGTGCAGGCGCTTGAATACAACCTGGCCAGCGCCATGTCGGTTCTTACAAGGATCATCAAACCCAGGGTAGCCATCCTTGAAGGGCAGGGTGAATTGTCGGAAATGGAGACCTTTGACCTGGAACATTCCCTCACACAGTTTTACAATGTTGACCGTGTTTCCATCAACCATAAGATCAATTCATTGACAATAAGGGTGAAAATGGATTCGCTGCACGACAAGCTGGCGAACAAATACAAAGCCCTGATCATTGCAAAACCATCCAAACCGTTTGATGAAAAAGACAAATTCCTTATCGACCAGTTCATTATGCGGGGCGGCAAAACCCTCTGGCTTATCGACCCGGTTTATACTCCATGGGACAGTCTCGAAAAATACAATTCGACCATGGGTGTTGCCAATGATATCAATCTTGAGGACATGCTGTACAATTACGGAGCACGCCTGAACAGCAACCTGGTGCTGGATATGAATTCCATGCCCATCCCACTTAAAACCGGGCAGATCGGGAACCAGCCCCAGTTCACTTTCTTCAGATGGTTTTATTTCCCCCTGCTGACCCCGACCATCAATCACCCTGTTGTACACGGTCTCAATGCCATCAAAAGCGAATTTATCAGCACTATAGATACGGTAGAGGCACCCGGTATCAAAAAACAGGTAATCCTTACTTCTTCACCTTACTCATATACAGTTAATGCTCCGGTATTGGTTGAACTGGAAATGCTCAGGGAACAGCCTGATGAAAGGATGTTTACAAAGGGCCCTTTTCCTGTGGCCGTTTTACTGGAAGGTGAATTCACATCGGCCTACCTGTTCAGGATACCTCCCGAGCTTTCTGAAAACAAGGGTTTTGAATTCCAGAAAAAAAGCAAACCAAACAAAATGATCATCATTGCCGACGGGGATATTGTAAGGAACCAGTTTAATATAAAGCAGGGCTATCCTTTACCGATGGGCTATGACCAATGGACCCAGGAGACCTTCGGAAACCGTGATTTTATCCTTAATGCGATGAATTTCCTTACCGACGAATCGGGACTGATCACGGTGAGGTCACGGGAGCTTAAGATGCGGCTTCTCGACATGAAAAAAGTGGAAAGTGAAGGACTTTTCTGGAAACTGCTTAACCTGATCCTTCCGGTTTTACTGGTCCTTGTATTCGCCATAGTAAGATTCCGCATCCGCCGGATGAAATTTGCACGCAAACCTACCTAAGAACTCTTATTCCCATAAAATGAAGAAAAACAGGTACATCATTATACTTGTGATCCTGCTGGCTGTTATAGCCCTGGTCCTGGTACTTACCAATTCATCCAATACCTTCAGACGCTCGATGAGCGACTTTGCCGTCGCAGATACTTCCACAGTGACTAAAATCTTCATGTCCGATAAGAACAATAACTCGGTAAAGCTGTCGAGAAAGGAAACAGGCGCCTGGTTACTCAACGATGCTTATCCCGCACTTAAGTTCAATATCGACCTGATGCTGAAAACCATGACCGATATTCAGGTCAAGGCACCGGTTGCCCTGGCGGCTCATAATACCATTGTTAAGCATCTTGCAGTTAACGGTGTTAAAGTAGAGGTGTACCAGATGGTTTACCGTATCGATTTCATTGGGCTCAGGTGGTTCCCGCATGAAAAGCTGACCAAAGTGTATTATGTAGGGGGGGCCACTCCCGACAACCAGGCCTGTTACGGGCTGATGGATAATTCGGAAGAACCTTACGTGATCTACCTTCCCGGCCTGAGAGGATTTGTGACACCTCGTTACAGCACCATCGAGCGTTACTGGAGGGACCTTACCGTGTTCAGGGTTAATATAGAGGAGATAAAGACTGCCAGGCTTGAAGTGCCCGAAAATCCTGAGTATTCTTTTGAAGTTCAGCTTGAAAAGGGCCGGCTGAAGAATTTTATATCACTTATCGACAATAAACCTTTGCCTGACCTTGACACCCTGAAAGTACTCAACTTCCTTGCCGGGTTCAGGAGTGTGAATTTCGAAGCCTTCCTGAACGATATGGACAAGCACACCAGGGATTCGGTACTTGCAAGCAATCCTTTTATCATCATTACTCTCATCGACACACTGAATAAGACCAGGGTGGTAAGGACCTACCACAAACCCAATCTTTTCGCACAGAAGGACTACAAAGGCCGGGTTCTGCCTTACGACCCCGACCGTTTATATGCCATGGTGAATGATGGCAAGGACTTTGTGCTCATCCAGTATTTCGCATTCAATAAAATCCTCAGGCCTAAACCTTATTTTCAAAAAGGCTTTAAAATGCCTGAGGAGCAGCCCGAAGGAGCATTCTAAGGAAAAGAAAATATCCAGACGATAAAGGTTACAACCCGGGCTGCTAAAGTCACAACCCCCAGGCTGACGGTTCACGATAAAACAACAAAGGCGCCCGGGGGCGCCTTTGTCTGAATCAAAACGAACATCTGGTAGTTTAAACGAGTCCTTGAGCCAGCATGGCTTCAGCAACTTTTACAAAACCGCCGATATTGGCGCCTTTTACATAGTTGATGAATCCGTCGCTTTCAGTTCCGTATTTCACACAATTTTTGTGAATGTTGATCATGATATTATGCAGCCTCTGGTCAACTTCTTCGCGTGTCCAGCTGAGGCGCATTGAGTTCTGTGACATTTCGAGTCCTGAAGTGGCAACACCGCCTGCATTGGCTGCTTTGCCGGGGCCGTAAAGGATCTTCTTGTCAATATAAATTTCGATAGCTTCTGGTGTTGAAGGCATGTTGGCGCCTTCCGATACGCAATAGCAACCGTTGGCAACAAGCATCTTTGCATCGTCACCGTTGATTTCGTTCTGGGTTGCGCTGGGCAATGCAATGTCGCATTTTACTTCCCAGGGGCGCTTGCCGGCTACGAATTTTGCTTCGGGATATTTGTCGCAATATTCCTTGATACGTCCGCGTTTCACATTCTTCAGGTTCATTACGAAAGCAAGTTTCTCGGCATCGATGCCTTTAGGATCGTAAATGTAACCTTCGCTGTCGCTGAGGGTAACGACTTTACCACCGAGCATGGTAGCTTTTTCAGTTGCATACTGTGCAACGTTTCCTGAACCGGATACGGTAACGATCTTGCCTTTGAAATCGAGACCACGGGTCTTCAGCATTTCTGCTGCAAAATATACCTGGCCATAACCTGTAGCTTCAGGACGGATGAGTGAACCACCCCACTCGAGACCTTTGCCTGTGAGAACGCCTACGAATTCATTACGGAGACGTTTGTACTGACCGAACATGAAACCGATTTCACGTCCGCCTACGCCGATGTCGCCTGCGGGCACGTCGGTATCAGCTCCGATATGACGCTGCAGCTCGGTCATGAAGCTCTGGCAGAAACGCATCACTTCATTGTCGCTCTTTCCTTTAGGATCGAAATCGCTGCCGCCTTTACCGCCGCCCATAGGAAGAGTGGTTAGTGAATTCTTCAATACCTGTTCGAAAGCCAGGAATTTCAGGATGCCAAGGTTTACAGTCGGGTGGAAACGCAAACCGCCTTTGTAAGGGCCGATAGCGCTGTTCATCTCGATACGATACCCTTTGTTGATCTGGATTTCGCCTTTGTCATCGGTCCAGGGAACGCGGAACATAATGATGCGTTCGGGCTCGGCCATCCGTTCCAGGATCTTTGCTGCTTTGTATTTAGGATTCTCTTCGACGAACGGGATCAGCGATTCGACTACTTCCATTACTGCCTGATGGAATTCTTTTTCATTTGGATTCTTGGCGGTCAATTTTGCCATGAATTCATCAACGAGTTTCTGATAAGCTTTTGACATGGGTTTGAATTTTAAATTAATTTACTAATGTTAATAATTTCACAATAATTCGCAAATGTACTCAGCACTTCAACCCGAAATAAGCCTTCATGAAAATATTATTGAAGATTTTCAGAGAAATCTGTCATTACACTTACCGTCAGTAAGTAAAACACGTACCTGGTATAAGGATATTCCGTAATGTGCTAAAATTGCGGGTTTCGCTTTAAAACCGAATGAAGATTTCTCTACCTTTGAGCCTTTAAACCCTGTGTTTTATGGCTGATCCTGAAAACGGGAAAAGGAACAATCTTGAAGAGAATTTCGATCTTGACCGTTTGGTTTATGACAACCGGGAGAGGCTAAAAGAGCTTGCTGCATTGAATGCCACCACTGCTATCCTGAAAAGGAACAAGCCGATCCAGGAAACGTTTTACGAGATATGTTCCATTATCCCGAAAGCCTGGCAATACCCTGAGCATACTGCAGCCAGGATAAGGTATGATGAAATTGAAGTAACCACCCAGGAATTTACAGAAACAGAATGGTGCCTTAAGCAGGAATTTGAAAGCATAGACGGCCTGAGCGGAGCAATAGAAGTATTTTACACCTGTGAATTCCCCTCCAGCGATGAAGGTCCGTTCATGAAAGAAGAGAGGAATCTCATCATGAACATGGCCAGTCTCATTGAAGGCTTTCTCAACGGGATCAAGGGCCGCGAAGGCCGGTATATCACTAAGGAAAGGCTGAAGGAACTATCGGCAATCAACCAGACTACCAACATACTGAGAGCCGGCCGGCCGGTGGAAGAAGCTCTTCACCAGATCTGCATGATCCTGCCTTCGGCCTGGCAGTTCCCCGAATCTGCCGTATGCCGCATCAAATACGGTAAAATTGAGATCACCAGTCAGAATTTCAACGAAACCAAATGGTGCCAGCGGCAGTTGTTCGAGACCATCGATAACCAGGTCGGCTCCATTGAAATATTTTACCTGAAGGCTTTCCCCCTTGCTTTTGAAGGGCCATTTCTTGAAGAAGAGCGCTACCTGATCATCAACCTGGCCAACCTGATCACCGGATTTCTCAACAGTGTCAAGGGAAAGGCGATTCTCAGGAAAAGCGGCTTTGCCATGGCCCAGGGAGCCAGGTCCGATTCGGAGCAGGAAACCAGGGCCAGCCGTAAACTTCTCCAGACCTTCCTTAACAGGATGAATTACAACAGGGACCTGTACCACGACCTGATGCCTTTCAAGGTGAGGGAGATCCTGCTGGTCGCCAACCTTTACGACGCTTACAGCATTGAAAAGGAAGGGAGGTTCTCTGAACATGTTTTGGGAGAGTTTTACCAGCTCAGCCTTTCGACCATGCCCAGGATCACCGGGGTTTCAAGCACCGAGGAAGTCATGGAGCAGCTCGGGTCGAAACATTACGACCTTGTGATCATCATGATGGGGGTTGACAAACAATTCCCGGTTGAGCTGAGCAGGAAGATCAAGGACCTTTACCAGTACATCCCCGTTTTTCTTTTACTGAACAGCAATACAGATATAGGTCTTTTTGATAATGTTCCCGAGAAGCTGACCTGGATCGACCGTGTGTTTGTATGGAACGGTGATTCAAAGATATTCTTTGCCATGATCAACTACCTTGAGGATAAGGTGAATGTTGAGAATGATACGAATATCGGCATGGTAAGGGTGATCCTGCTCGTTGAAGATTCTCCGGGCTACTATTCCCTGTACCTTCCGATGCTGTATAACATTGTGCTGGAACAAACCAAGACCATTATTGAAGATGTGACTACGGATGAGCTTTACCGCATACTCCGTCTCAAGGCCAGGCCAAAGATCCTTCTGGCTTCAACCTATGAAGAGGCCCTTTACGTCTTTCATAAATACAAGGAATTTATACTCTGCCTCATATCCGATGTAAAATTCAATAAAGATGGCAGGATGAATGAAGCCGCCGGATTCCACCTGGTAAAGCAAACCAGGAAAGAACTCAAGGAGCTGCCTATCATATTGCAGTCGGCCGATAACATGAACGCCCAGCAGGCTTACGAATTAAAGACATCCTTCATAAATAAAAATTCCGAAACCCTCTTGGCCGATTTCAGGAGTTTCATCACCCATTACCTGGGCTTCGGCAGTTTTATTTACAGGGACACCGGGGGCAGCCAGATCGCAGTTGCAAAATCACTGAAGGAATTTGAGGACCTTCTGAAAACCATACCGGAGGAATCTCTCTTGTACCATGCCCGGAAGGATCATTTTTCGTTATGGCTGATGGCCCGTGGAGAAGTGCAGGCAGCAAAGATCATCAACCCGGCCAAGGTCACTGATTTTGAGAAACCCCAGGACCTCAGGGAGTATCTCATCACCATGATCCAGCATTTCCGAAATGAACAGAATGTCGGTAAAGTCATCCCGTATGAGGAAGAAGCTATTACTGATGAACGGAATATCCTGGCCCTTTCCGAAGGCGCTCTTGGCGGAAAAGGAAGGGGGCTGGCTTTCGTTAATACCCTGATCTATAATTACGATTTCTCGCAGATCATTCCGAATATTAATATCAGGACTCCGAAAACGTCCATCATAGGGACTCAGGAGTTCGAGTATTTCCTTGACAGGAACAGGCTTAGGGAGCAGGCCCTGCTTGAGAACGACTACCCACAGTTAAAGCACAGGTTCATGAGCGGGAAACTCACCGATACCCTGATCCGCAGGCTGAAATCGGTGATCAAATCGATAAAAAACCCGCTGGCCATACGTTCTTCGGGACTTTTCGAGGATTCACTGAACCAGCCCTTTGCAGGGATATTTGAGACCTACCTCATCCCCAATAACCATCCTGATCCCAATGTAAGGCTTGAACAGCTTATGGATGCCGTTAAACTCGTCTATGCTTCGGTGTATTCGCCTGTTGCCAAAGGATATATTGAAGCTGTGAATTACAGGATAGAGCAGGAGAAGATGGCGGTAGTGATCCAGGAAGTCGTGGGCCACCGCTACGAGGATGTGTTCTATCCGCATATCAGCGGAGTTGCGCATTCATACAATTATTATCCTTTTGCCCATATGAAACCCGAGGAAGGCGTGGCAGTGATCGCACTCGGGCTCGGACGCTATGTGGTGGAAGGGGAGAAAGCCTTCAGGTTTTCACCGAAATATCCAACACTTGAGATCAATTCCCCAAAGGATCAGTATAAAGGCTCCCAGCTGCATTTCTATGCAGTGGACCTGAAAAAAGAGAACATGAACCTGCTCGAAGGAGAAGATGCAGGTTTGCGCATGATGGAAATTGATAAAGCCGAAGAGCATGGGACCCTAAAACACCTGGCTTCAGTTTATTCACTTGAGAACAACCGTATCACTCCCGGCCTTAACCAACCCGGTCCCCGTGTGGTAAATTTTGCCGATATCCTCAAATACAACTATGCCCCCCTGGCAAAGACGGTGGAAGTGGTTCTTGACGTGGTGAAAGAAGCCCTGGGAACACCCGTCGAGATTGAATTTGCGGTTGACCTGAACAAGGATGAGGAGAACAGGGCTTCGTTTTACCTGCTCCAGATAAAACCCCTGATAGGCAACCTTACCGATTATCATGTGGATATGAACAAGATTAATCCTGCCGAGATCCTATTGCATGCCGAAAAGGAAATGGGTAACGGGCTTATCGAGGATATCCATGATGTGGTTTTTGTTGACCCTGATACATTCGATAAGAATAAAACCCAGGAAATGGCCGATGAGATCAACCATATTAACCATGAGTTTTTTAAAGCAGGTAAAAAATATGTACTCATCGGCCCCGGCAGGTGGGGTACCCGTGACCGCTGGATCGGCATACCGGTCAACTGGCCCCAGATCAGCCAGGCGAAGATCATCGTTGAGACCAGCCTTGAAGGTTTCCCACTCGATGCTTCTTCGGGTTCACATTTCTTTCATAATGTCACTTCAATGAACGTGGGCTACTTCAGCATTCAGCCGGAGCTGTCAAACAGTTTCATCAGGTATGATGTACTGAAACGGCAGAAAAACCTGAGAAAAACCGAGTACTACAGCATTGTTCGTTTTGAACAGCCCCTCTCGATAAAGATGGACGGGAAGCAGAGGATCTCGGTGATCACCTGGAAACAAGACAAACAACAAGACACAAATAAATAAAATGAGAATCACACGATTAAATCCCAAGAAGACAGAGAATGCCGAAGAGCTTGTTGACCTTAGGCTGCTGGAACCTCTGATTGAAAAGAACAAAGGGAAAAAAGGAAATCTTATTCCCCTGCTGCAGGGGGCTCAGGACCTGTTCGGATTCATCCCCCGGCCTGTTTTTGAGAAGATCAGCGCCGAATGCGGCATACCTCTAAGCGATATGTTCGGCGTGGCCACGTTTTACGCCCAGTTCAGGCTGAAACCGGTGGGCAGGCACATCATCAAAGTTTGTCATGGAACAGCATGCCACGTGCAGAACGCCAAGGAGATCACCGAAGCTATTGAAGAAATGCTTAAGGTAAAAGACGGTGAAACAACCGAAGACCGGTTTTACACCCTGGAATCAGTAGCCTGCCTGGGCTGCTGTTCACTTGCCCCGGTGATGATGATAGGAGATCAGACCTATGGTAAGCTAACGGGGAACGAAGCGGTGAAGATCATTAAGAATATCAAATTAGCTGAAAGCAATTAAACATTGTACATCAAAAAAAGTACTATGATGACTACAGTCACTGTGGGTCTTGGCAGCTGCGGCATCGCAGCAGGAGCGCACAAGACTTTTGAAAAAATAAAAGCCTTAAAGGAAAAAGAAAACCTTGCATTCGAACTCCATAAAACATCCTGCATCGGGATGTGCTATCGTGAACCCCTGGTTGAGATCCGCGACGAGACCGGAACTTATCTTTACGGTGATGTCAGCGAAGACCGTGCCGTTGAAGTGATAGAAAAGCATATTAACCAGAATGATCCCATCAGGGATTATATCGTTTATACCGATCTTTTCGACGCAGATGAAAACGACTTCATTGAATCCCAGGTCAAGATCGTACTCCGCAATTGCGGGTATATGGATCCGGAGTCAATCAGCGATTACGAGGAAAGGCATGGTTATACGGCCATGAAAAAGATCGTCATGGATAAGATCTCAAGGGAAGACATTATAAAGACTATCCTGGATTCGGGTCTTCGTGGCCGTGGAGGCGGAGGTTTTTCCACCGGTATGAAATGGAAATTCGCCAATGCCAATAAATCGGAGCAGAAATATGTCATCTGTAATGCCGATGAGGGAGATCCCGGGGCATTCATGGACCGCTCCGTACTGGAAGGCGACCCGCATTCAGTGCTGGAGGGCATGATCATTGCCGCCTATGCAATTGAAGCCACAGGTGGCGTAATTTATTGCAGGGCAGAGTACCCGCTTGCGATCAAAAGGCTCAACATTGCCATAAGCCAGGCCCATGAGAAAGGATATCTCGGGAAAGACATTTTCGGTATCAGGGGTTGGGATTTTGATATATATATAAAGGAGGGCGCCGGTGCTTTTGTATGCGGGGAGGAAACAGCTCTTATTGCCTCCATTGAAGGAGAAAGAGGGATGCCCCGTAAACGTCCGCCGTTCCCTGCCGCTTCAGGGCTCTGGAAGAAACCAACCAACATCAATAATGTTGAAACCTATGCCAATGTCCCCTGGATCATACTGAACGGCGCCCCCGCGTACGCAAAATACGGTACTGAGAAAAGCAAGGGCACTAAGGTGTTTGCCCTTGCAGGCAAGATCAGGCGTTCGGGACTGGTTGAAGTACCCATGGGAATGACGATCAGGGATGTGATCTTCAAACTCGGAGGAGGAATAAAGAACAATAAAAGGTTCAAGGCTGTTCAGCTTGGAGGTCCTTCGGGCGGATGTATCCCTGAGTATCTTTCTGATACTATCGTGGATTATGATTCGGTGAATGCCACAGGCGCCATCATGGGTTCAGGAGGGATGGTCGTGATGGATGAAACCACCTGCATGGTCGACGTGGCCAAGTTCTTCCTCGATTTCACCCGCAAGGAAAGCTGCGGCAAATGCACCTTTTGCCGCATGGGCACGATGAGGATGCTCGAGATCCTTGAGCGTATAACCAATGCACAGGGAAGGGAAGGCGATATTGAAAAGCTCGAGGAACTTGCTTACCAGATCAAGGATAATTCACTCTGTGGACTGGGACAGACTGCGCCAAACCCCGTTCTCACCACCATCAAATACTTCAGGGATGAATATGAAGCGCATATTTTCCATAAGAAATGCCCGGCCAGGGTATGCCGCCCGCTGCTAACTTACACGGTGGACCAGGAAAAATGCACCGGCTGCCTGGTATGCCTGAAAAACTGTCCGTCAAAGGCAATCACCGGCGAACGCAAGAAACCCCACTTTATCAGCCAGGAACTCTGCACGAAGTGCGGGGTCTGCTTTTCGAAGTGCAAGTTTGAAAGCATAGTACTAACCTAAGCCATAAGGGATAGGCTAAAAAAACGAATATTATAACTCAATCGTAAATCGTAACTCAATAACTTCAATCTTAAATTGTAATACGTAAATCGTAAATACTAAGACATGTCCGACAACTCATTAAACATTATTTTAAACGGGAATATAGTAAAAGGCAAGCCCGGCGAGACTATTCTGCAGTTGGCCCGCCGCAACGGAATTGAAATACCTACCCTCTGTAATGACGATCGTCTTGAACCTTTCACCTCCTGCTATGTTTGCGTGGTGGAAGTGGCGGGCATGCGTGGTCACCAGCCCGCCTGCTCGACCAAACTTACCGAAGGCATGAAGATCATCACCGATAACGAAGGCATTCATAAATCGAGAAAAATGGCCCTGGAGCTGATGCTCAGCAATCATTATGCCGATTGCCTCGGCCCATGCAGGCAGACCTGTCCGGCAGGAGTGGATGTTCAGGGATATATTTCGCTTATCGAAAAAGGAATGTACAGCGAAGCCGTAGCTTTGATCAAGGAAACAAATCCCCTGCCTGCCATATGCGGACGTGTTTGTGTTCGCCCCTGCGAAAACGAATGCCGGAGGAATTTCCTGGATGAAGGGGCCCCGGTTGGTATCGATTACCTGAAACGCTACGCATCGGATCATGATCTTGAAAGCCCCGATAAGTATAAACCCGCCGTAAAGCCATCCACAGGCAAAAAAATAGCAGTGATTGGTGCAGGCCCCGGAGGATTATCAGTAGGTCATTTCATGCAGATCGAGGGCCACCAGGTCGATATCTTTGAAGCTGCACCCAGGCCCGGGGGCTGGCTGCGTTACGGCATTCCCGAATACCGTCTCCCGAACGACATCCTCGACAAGGAAGTGAAAAGTATCACTGACCTCGGAGTCAATATTTTCTACAATAAAAAATTCGGCGATAACCTGAGCTACAAGAATATAAAATCAAAATACGATGCTCTTGTACTGACTATAGGTTCACAGAAAGGGACCGGGGTCGGCTGTGAGGGCGATGATGCCGGTAACGTTTACTCAGGGATTGATTTCCTGAAGAATATGGAAGTGACAGGCAAGCGGTATGATTTCAGGGGTAAGACCGTGGCCGTGGTCGGGGGCGGGAATACAGCCATGGACTGCTGCCGCACTTCCATACGCTGCCATGCCGATAAAGTTTACGTGATCTACCGCCGCACTGAAAAGGAAATGCCTGCAAACCCCATCGAGATCCATGAGTCAAAGCTCGAAGGTGTGGAATACCTGTTCCTGACCCTTCCGAAAAAGATAAATAAAAGTGCCAAAGGGGAAGTTGAATCGGTCACCTGCATCAGGATGGAACTCGGCGAACCTGATGCCTCGGGCCGCCGCAGGCCGGTTCCTGTTGAAGGTTCCGATTTTGACCTGAAGGTGGATTACATTCTCGCGGCTATCGGGCAGAAAACCGATGTGAATTTCCTCGATGATATCAATACCCATGCCGATGGAGGAGAACTTAAAGTAAATAAATGGGGAGACCTTGATGCCGATAAGAATACCCTGCAAACCGGTATTCCTTCGGTTTTTGCAGCTGGCGACGGGGTTACCGGACCGGCTACAATTATCGAAGCCATTGCCCAGGCCAGGCTTGCATCGAACAGTGCCCACCAATTCGTAATGGGGAAACCCATCGTTCCACTGAAGAAACCTTTCACCAGCAGGCGTGATAACTTCAGAAAGCAGAAGGCAGAGGATTACCTGGATAAATTTGAGAAACAGTTCAGGGAGGAAATGCCCACTATGCCGGCCTCTGAAAGACTAAATTTCAAAGAAGTAGAACTGGGGTATTCCGGAGCTGAAGTGGCGCATCACGAAACCCAGCGCTGCCTCGAATGCGGTTGCACCGCCTTTTTCAACTGCGACCTGCAGAAATACTCGACTGAATATAACGCACAGCAGAAATATTTCGAAGGGGAGTTCAGGGAATACCCTGTCGATTTCCGCCATCCTTACATCGAGATCGATAATAATAAATGCATACTCTGCGGCCGTTGCATCAGGATATGCAGGGAAGTCGTCGGGGCCAACGCCCTTGGATTCGTCAACCGAGGGTTTGATACCTACGTGGCACCTTCGATGGGTGATTCGCTGCAGGAAACCCGATGTGAATCCTGCGGAATGTGCATCTCCACCTGCCCAACAGGAGCAATAACCGAAAATGTGATTTTCAAACCAGGCCCTGTAAAAACCTCAAAGGTTGAAAACATCTGCACGTATTGTTCAGTGGGATGCGCTATTGACCTGCAAACCGTCAAAGGATTTATTTTTGGAGTAACAGGCCGTAAAGGCCTGGTCAATACCGACGGGAACATCTGCCGTTATGCAAAATTCGGGTACAATTATATGAACGATACTTCCAGGATCACCACTCCCTTGCTGAAAGTGAACGGGAAGTTCGAAAAGATCAGTTTTGAAAAGTCCTTCTCGCTCATAAAGGAGAAAATTTCGGCCGTGCTGCCAAACCAGAATGCGTTCTTTGGCGGAGCAAGGCTTACCAATGAGGAATTGTACCTCATTCATAAACTGGCCCGCCTGGCCGTGAAGACCAATAATGTTGGCAGTTTCCACTACCTGGGCAGGGGTGAGAGCTACCGGAGGAACTGCGAGAATAATGTGCAGTTCAATGAGATCAGGGATGCAGGATTGATCTGCTATATAGGCACCGAGATCAACCGCGATCATGCCGTTGCAGGATTTATGGCGCAGAATGCTCATTACCTTAAGAAGATCCCCCAGGTTATGATAACGGTAAAAGAGAACAACAGTCTTTCGCATAAGGTTGACAAGGAGCTGAAAGTCAGATCCTATTACTTTTTTATCAAAGCCATTAACCATTACATTCTTTCGAGCGGACTTGAAAATGCACTCTTTATTCGCGACCGTGTGGATGGGTTTGAAGAGTATAAAAAGCAGATCTTGTCAGTTAATTTTGATGAGCTTGTAAAAGAGGCAGGAACCAGCGCTGAGGCCCTCGCTGCTTTCGCTGAACAGTACAACCGTGAAATGAATGCCGTGATACTGTTTTCCGAAAAAGAGATCTCAGGAGCTGCTTCCAAAGAGCTGTTCAACCTGGCTATAATCACAGGGAAGCTGGGAAAAACCGCCAGCGGCATTGTTTCCATCAGGGAAAAAAATAACTCCCAGGGCTTATTCGATATGGGGGTCAGCCCACATTATGGTGTAGGAGGACAGGAACCAGGCGATATTACTTATACAGCACGGCTTAAAGACAAGTGGAAGACTACAGATTTTGCTTCATCCGAGACCGAATGCCTGCACGGGCAGTTGCAGGACGGCAAGGTGAAGAACCTTTTCATCTTCGGCGAAGATCCTGTGGGCTGTGCCCTGGAAAAGGAATATGTGGACTCCATATTCAAATCCACGGAATTCCTGGTGGTGCAGGATTACTTTATGACCGAAACAGCAAACAGGGCTGATCTTATCCTCCCGGCATCATTACCTGCCGAAACCGGAGGATCGTTTACGAACTCACAGAAAGTGCTGCAGCAGTTCCAGCCCGGTATGAAACCTAAGACAGGGATGAACAACCTGCAGCAGCTGGCTGCCCTGCTCGATGTTTTCGGACATAAATCAAGCAGCAACCCAATCGATATTTTCATGGAAGTCGTCACCCTGTTCCCTGAAAAAGAAGGCGAAGAAAAACTGCAGCTCCGGATCACCGAAAAGGACAACCACCACAGGAGGTATAATTATGGATGCGATGGAGTAACGAAAAGGTTTGAGGAGGAATTTGAAAATAAAATAAAAGCGAAAAGCGAAAAGTAAAAAGCGAAATTTCGCCTTTCGCTATTCGCTATTTCGCTATTTGTTTGAAACAAAAACATCAGAACATAGACCCTGAATATGAAAGAATTCAAAAACATAACAGAGATCCTTGATTTCGCTATAGGCGAAGAACAGTCTGCCGTGGATTTTTACCTGCTGCTGTCGGCTCAGTCGAAAAGTTCAGAAACAAAAAAGATCCTCCATGAATTTGCCGAGGAAGAAATGCGGCATAAAGCCAACCTAACCACTATAAAGGAGAACGGGACCCTGCGCCTGAGTGATGAAAAGGTAAGAGACCTAAAGATCACCGAATATCTTGTTGATGTAAAGCCTTCTCTGAACATGGGCTACCAGGAAGCCCTGATCCTTGCTATGAAAAAGGAAAAAGCTGCATTCCGCATGTACACTGTGCTTGCAGGCCAGGCCGAAGACCCGGCCGTGAAACACCTGCTCGAATCCCTGGCCCTTGAAGAATCGAGGCATAAGCTGAGATTCGAGATCGAATATGATGATGTGGTGCTGAAAGAAAACTAACATCAGAGATTCCAGGCACAAATATGCTGCACCCCGTTGCGGTTGCCAATGGAGACATCGTCGAGGCTGATTACTTTTTTAGGATAATGGTCCTTTATTTGCTCAAGATTCCCGAATTCCCTGTTGATTACATTCTGATCGGAAAGAAGGTATGAGACCTGGATATAATCTCGTTCATTTCCGGATTCAATAATAAAATCTATTTCCTTGTCCATCCACATCCCGACGAAACGTTTGTTCTGATTTTCTGTGTGTTGAAGTAATTGACAATATTATTGACTGAAAATAAATGTCCGGTTTGACTTACAATATAATTAAAAAGGTTCCCGATGAGCCATGCATCCTTGATATGATATCGTTGCACAAAATCCCTTAAAAGAATGGTATCGCGGAGAGATTGAAATATTCCCGGGCTTAACCCCCTTATTGAGCAACACCTCCATGATCTGTCGCATAAGGTATGTTTTTCCGCTGCGTCTTTGGCCTGCAAGAACTTTGATCAGGGACGACCATAATGCCGGTTCTATTTTTTTTTAAGTAATCCATCCTCCTGAAGCCGGTTTTCAAAACCGCCTGCTCCCATTGATTATATTTTTTAAGGCTTCAAAAAATTCAGACATGTCTTAAACTTTATTCAATAATACAAAAAGATTCAGGCTGATGTTATAAATCCCCGGATTGCCATCGGAGGTATTAACCGGGTTTGGATAAACTTTTATTTTCAGAGGAAGGTCTTTGTAACTATTTCGCTGATTGATTCAATTCCAAGGTGAACAAGATGGAAAATTCATATTTTCAAGTGATTGCCCAATTGGGTTTAGAATATCAATATAAACATTTTCAGTTTGTGGCAACTCGAATTCCATGATTGAGAATTCAGAAGCAGGGTTCTGGAAAATATTTATCAACAATTTATTTTTATCCTGATTATTTTCCGTTACACGTGTATAATAAAAATATAGTGCATCGAACATTGCCGCATTGCAAGCATAACCGATGCTGATAACAAGATCACTTTCTGAGCTTCGACTTAATTTCGAAGAATCTAGCGTTCCATCGAATGACGGAACGTTTTTTTTTGATCCTAAATTCAGATTGTAAATGATGATTCTTAATCGTGCAAGCATCTCACCGCAAAAGCGTTCGATCGGTTGGCGGGATAGTCCGATACGCTGAAATTGATAAGATTCATGCCATGGGACATGGCTTTGATGGTTCCCGAAGGGGTTGAAGTCCAGAAAATAGTGGCGAATCCTTTGAAGCTCCAGGAGAAATTGCTGTAGATCATACCGCTTTCCTTTGCACGGAATCCCATGATAATGGTATCCTGCAAGGGTTTCCCTGCCAAGGACTGCTGCTGGTAAAACGTAAACAGGGTATTCCATTCGGTTTGGGTGGGTACATGCCATCCCGGAGGACAAAGGCCCTGTGAGCCGGGAGTATTGGTATATGTCATCAGCTCATCCCATTGATACAAGCCTCCGTAAAGACTACAATTTATTGTATTGTCGTTGTAACAGTATTTTTCATTTATACAATTGTCAGTCTGCTCTGCTGCACCCTGTATGGAAGTTCCGTAATTGAGATTTTTTTGCATCCAACATTGTGTCCCAAGCTGAATGGTGGAATAGACCTTGTTATCCCGGATATCGGTGAGGTTCTGACCGCAGTTGAACGAAGGTGCTGCCTGCACGATTATAGTCTTCGATTTGGAATTTGCGCAGGAGAAAGAGTTCTGATAGAAATACATGATGGTTTTTGTTCCAATGCCGGCTGATGAAGGTGTAAATACCCCTGTCCCTGAATTAACTCCCGGTCCTGAATAGACTCCTCCTATCGGGACACCGCCTTTAAGTTTGAAAGCTGCCGCATTGATCGTAGTTACACTGTCAAAACACAAGGTAAAGGAAACCAAAGGAGCAGCCAGGGCATTCATCACGATGGTGTTCGATGTGACCGGGTTATTCGTAATACAGGACAGGCTTGAGTTCATCATGCACTGTACGATATCCCCCTGCAGGGGAACGAAAGAATAAGTGGATGTATTGGTCCCGGCATTGACCCCGTTCACTTTCCACTGGTATGAAGGTGTAAATCCACCGTTGGTGGGTGTGGCTGAGCAGTTCACTGTGCTTCCCGAACAGAACGGGTTGGGAACGGCCGAAATTGAAACACCGGCAGTAAGATTATTGATCACAGTCATGTTGATGGCATTGCTTGTAGCTGGGTTGTTCGTTGTGCATGAAGTATAAGAAGAAGTAAGTACACAGCTTACCACATCATTGTTCACCGGTGTGTATGAAAAGGTTGATGAGTTTGCCCCGGCAATCACCCCGTTCACTTTCCACTGGTATACGGGAGTTAAACCTTCATTGACCGGATGTGCTGTGAATTGAACCGAGGTCCCCTGGCAAACCGTATCCGAGGATGCGGATATGGTCACAGATACCGCATAATTCGGGTTAACGGTCATAATAACCATATTGCTGGTGGCAGGGTTATTCGTTACACAGGTTGTAAGCGAAGAAGTCATCACACAGCTGACCTGGTCATTATTAACAGGGGTGTAGATGAAGGTGGATGAGTTGGTCCCGGTATTGACGCCATTCACCTTCCATTGGTAAACCGGTGTTAAACCAGGATTAACCGGTAAGGCGGTAAACAAGACCGTATTTCCGGCACAGACGGGGTTTAGCGAAGCGGATATCGTCAGGCTCACCGGGTGGTTCTGATCCACCTGCATGATGATGGTATTGCTGGTGGCGGGATTATTTGTAACACAGACGGTAAGGGAAGAGGTCAGCTCGCAACTGATCTGGTCATTATTCACAGGAATGTAGGTGTAGTTGGATGAGTTGGTCCCTGCATTAACACCGTTCACTTTCCATTGGTAAACCGGGGATAATCCCTCATTGATAGGATGCGCGGTAAACAGGACTGTGTTGCCGGCACAGACCGGATTTAAAGAAGAGGTAATGCTTACCGAAACCGGCATCTGGGGATTTACGATCATCGTTATTGCATTGGATGTGGCCGGGTTATTGAACACGCAGATCGTGTTTGATGAGGTAAGGATACAGCTTACCACATCATTATTGAGCGGGGTATAGTTGAAAACAGAAGAATTTGTCCCTGCATTGACTCCGTTCACTTTCCATTGAAAGGAAGGGGAAGAACCTCCGTAGGTTGGGGTTGCCGTAAATATGACTGAAGTTCCTGAGCAAATATTGTTACCCGATGCTGTGATGCTCACTTTTACCGAATCCCCCGGATTAACAGTGACCGGAAAATCCACAGGTGAACCGCTGCAACTTCCAATCTTAGGTGTAATGTGATAAGTGACAATGCCGGGAGTTGCAAGGGAATTCACCAATACCTGGTTGATGAGCAGTCCGGAATCGGCCGAAAACCCCGTTACTGTACCTAGGGTAAGAGTTGCTGTCCAATGAAACATTGCACCTGGAGGAGCAGATGAAAGTGGGATGTTGGTTGATTCCCCGGTACAAATCGTTTTATACTGAGGATTATTGGCTAAGACTGGGACAGCCGTAGTTAAAAGCTGTACCGTATCCCTGGTCACACAGGCATTGGGACTGGTCACGGCTACGGCATAAGTTCCCGCCAGACCTGTTGTATAGGTTTGGGTTGTTGCAACGGTAAGACCGGTAGCCAGGTCAATCCATTCATAAGTACAACCGCTGCAGGCTCCTGCATCGAAAGTTACCGAATTACCGAGGCAGATGGTTCGATCAGGGCCAAGATTAACCGCCGGACCGGGAAGCACGGTGATCGTTTGCCAGGCGGTATCGGTGCGGTTATCGATATGACGAACGAACAGTTCCACGGTATAAGTCCCTGGGCTGGTATAAACATGCGAGGGGTTGGCTAGGGGTGAATAATTCAAGGCGCCGGATGCAGGATCCCCGAAATCCCAATGCAGACTGTCGGGCGGCGGCCAGATGTCGCCGTGGAACTGAACAGGATCCCACTGGCAATTTCCACTGGAATGGAGATAAACCTTGTACCTCTGAAGAAACTGAACAAGGCATCCGTTGTTCCAATTCCCTAATAGACATACAACATTCTTTTGGTAATTACATGCGGGTCCTGCAAGGGATGGATTGTTAATGCAGTTTAGGGAATCAAGGGGTCCAAGATATAAAGATGTATAAATCTTCCAGTTCGGGCCCATTTGTAATTTACCGGCTGCACTATCCCCTATTAAAACTTTATGCTGCATATAACTTAAAGAATCCAGGTAACCCATATCAAATTGATATAAATGGCAATGGCTAGGATTATTATTTCCCGCGTTGCATACATAAAGAAATTTCGAATCAATGGAGAACTCTGCTCCACAAATGTTCACGTCTATATAGATCTTAAACAAGGGGGTAACAACCCCTGTCGTGTCATTAAACCGGCAGATTTCCGTTAAGGAATCATGACAGACCAAGAACTTTCCGTCATAGGATATTCTCATATCGCCACCCCTCTGGGTAGCAAGATGGCCATATTGCCACCAGTATCTTGTTTTCAGGGTCGTCGGGCTCACTACCGGGATTGTATCCAATCCGGAGGCATCCACATGGTAAGCCAGATAATGGGTCACAGGAGCATGCTTCCTAACTACAATCCAGTAATCCCTGTTGTTCTGAGCTTTGGTTCCCGTTAATTGATCTACGGCGCTGTCCCCGCCGGGAACATGAATAAACTTCTGGATCGGAATTACATCACCCAAACCACCCTGCAACGACATATCCACTACTGAATAATGAAGTCCGATAAGTGGTGCACCACCATTGTCAGGATCTCCTACCATAAATACATAATACTGCTGGGCAAATCCCGGAACCGGCGCAGAAAACACCGGTTGCTGGCAGAGGTTTCCACCCAGAAATCCGCTTCCATTGGGCATCACTACATTGTTCCGGTTCCAGATTTTCCAGCCATTTGCATAGAAAAGAAGATTCCCGGCCGAATCAGATACCGTTGTAGTAGTGCTGCCTCCAGAGGCTGTAAGGGCACTTCCGGTAACCCCGACAGGATTACCGGAAACGAACTTCATGGCCGCATGCCATCCGAAATACCAATTATTCCATTCACCCTGCGATATGCCAATTTCAGGAATTAGCAATGAATTGAGTACAAACCATATAAACAGGGCTCTTCTCATAAAATGATTGACCGGTAAAAAGGTGATGAGAAATCGATAACATCTTCCCATCACCTTTTTTCATACAAGCTTACTATTGCGAGAATGATACTCTAATTGTTCCCGGACTGATATGATAATTTTGATCAGGTTGCTGGGCTGTTGAAGTGGCGGTTCTCATAGCCCCATCACTTCTGGACACAACCACATAGAGCCAGTAAGTACACTGATTATACCAATGATTATTGCGATAGGCATATTGAGGCATTGAGTTGCCGGAGGGGCCAGAATAGACTGTCCCATAATCATGCACATCGGAATAACATGATCCATTTGAATTCTGCACCTGCCCGGAGCAAGTATACGTATAACCGCTAGCAGTATCTTGTACATAAAGCATCCATGCATCCGCGGTAATTGTTAAATTGCAGGTTTGTGCTGAACTTCTCATGCCGCATAGCATTAAACAAAGTCCAATTATTATTGGATAAACAATTTTCGTATTCATATTTTCAAAATTAGCTGTTATTATTTGATTTGATACTTTTCTTTTCACAGATTGGGTATTCATTTTTTCATCCTCCTGTTTGTTCAGTGCAAACTCAGACGAACCTCTTGGACCAATGGATAAATAAGGTAGGAATCCATTGGCCCGGATAGCTCCTTGTTATTCTTACCTAAGAATTGGAGTGTTTTATTGAGGGTATGGTTGCCTGGTAGATAAAGATTAATTTCTGATATGACTTGTCTTAATTCGGCAGGAATAATACAATTGCTTGTACCTAATCGATTGAAAAGGAAATAACTTATAATCAAACGACCAAAATAGCTGAATAGTTGAAGAAAGCGAGTGCTTTTTAGCTTCAAATCCTGATCAGAATGACTGGTAAACTTCTCATTTGAAGGATTTTGCCGCAGAAAGAAGAAAGCGTTCATAAGGATTACATTAGTCGTTGTATCCTGACGAGGATTGCTTTTATTAACAAATCCAAATATATAGAATTATTTTCATAATGTCAAGCAGTAAACGATATTTTTTACCTTGACTAATTTATTTTTCTTCAATTTGATTTTAACTTCCAGGTTGAAATTATTTCTACTCATTCTTAATGATAATCGCAACAGATCAGTGCAGGATTTTTTCGAAGTATTATTTTATAAATCTGATTATAAGTTATTTATATTTACATCAACTTTTATAATTGAATTCTGATTTGTAAAATGTCCGATTATCGGAATACCTGATTCCGATAATCGGAAAACTTAATTCCTATATTCGGAATTTGGATTACGGATTTCCATACTTCTACATTAATATTGAAATAGTATAATAACAAATACATAACATAAAGTACATCCCTGTCAGTTTTTCAAACACCTGTTTGCAAATGCATTCGATCGGTTGGAATAGTAATCGGAAACCGAGTAATTCACCAGGTTCATGCCGTGGGAGACGGCTTTGATGTTTTCACCCGGGGTGGATGACCAGAAGAGGGTGGCAAAGCTCTGGAACTTCCACACCGCGTTGCTGTATCTCACACCTCTTTCCTTTACCCTGAATCAAATGATAATGGTATCCTGTAAGTGAAGAGGTCTGTCCTTGTAACATCTTTATAATCAATTCGTGATTGTTCCCTACTATGTATATTTCCCGGATTCGTTTCAGGTTCTTTTCAATAGAGGGCTAGGATTGATCCATTGTTAATCCAATTTCCTTCGCAGGTAAAACCTGTAATGAATACGAACTTATTTCTTTACACTCTGTGAGCAAGAGAATTGATTTTCATATCTTTGTGCAAATTTCCGCCTGAGATATGCAGGGAAAGCAAAACGCTTTAAACCCGAAGAAGTATTACTTCATCGACACCTCATTCAACCTGATGATGAAACGCAGGATTTACCAGATCCTGCTGATCTCGAGCACCTATGATTCGTTCATGCTGGAGGAGGACGGAAGGATAGACGAAACCATTTTCATGGAGTATGTGTCGCTCAATCTCCGCTATCCTCCGCAGTTCATCAAGGTGACTTCCGAAACTGAAGCTTTCGAAGTCCTTGAGGATAAAAGCATAGAACTGGTTATTTCCATGCTTAATATAGAGCAGGCCGATACTTTCGACCTGGCGATGCAGATCAAAAGCAAGTATCCCCGTATCCCTATCGTAGTGCTGACGCCGTTTTCGAGGGAGGTCAACATCAAGCTGGCTGAGAGAAATCTCACTGCCATTGATTATGTTTTTTCATGGCTGGGTAATGCCGATATCCTCCTGGCCATCATCAAACTCATCGAGGACAAGATGAACATGCCCCAGGATGTACAGCAGGGTGTTCAGGCAATATTGCTTGTGGAGGACTCCATAAGGTTTTACTCGAGCTACCTTCCGAACATGTATAAGATCATGCTCAAACAATCCAGGACGTTTATGACCGAAGGACTGAATGAGCATAATAAAATGCTGCGGATGAGGGGGCGTACAAAGATCCTGCTGGCCACCAATTACGAGGAAGCTGTTGGCCTCTGGGAAAAATACAGGAACAACCTTCTCGGTATCATCACTGATATCAGTTTCCCGCGACAGGGAGAAACAGATAAGCAGGCCGGTATCAGGTTTGTTGAAAGAGTAAGGGCAGAGGACGAATTCATGCCAGTGCTTTTTCAATCAACTGATGAAGAATACGAGGAACTGGCCAGAAAGATGGGAACAGGATTTCTGAATAAAAACTCCAAGACCCTGGCTCTTGAGCTAAGGAACTACATCAACGAACATTTTTCGTTCGGCGACTTCGTATTCATCGATCCCCGTTCCGGGCGTGAAATAACGAGGGCCATCGACCTCAAAGACATGCAGGATAAGATTTTCGAAATCCCCGACGATTCCCTCAAATATCATATGCAGAGGAACCATTTCTCGAAATGGCTCAATGCCCGCGCTCTTTTCCCCATAGCTGAAATGTTCAGGGAAGTCTCGTTTTCGGAGTTTGCCGACATGGATGAAGCCAAACGTTATATTTTCGAGGGGATCACCGCCTTCAGGATCAACAAGGCAAAAGGCGTTATCGCCGATTTTGACAGGGAGAAATATGATGAATACCTCCAGTTTGCAAGGATAGGAGAGGGGTCCATAGGCGGAAAGGCCCGCGGGCTGGCCTTTCTGGATTCGCTTATCAAAAGAAACAGGCTTTCGTACAAATATCCCGAGGTGGTTATTTCCATCCCACGCACCGTGGTGATAGGAACCGATATTTTCGACGAGTTCATGGAAGATAACAACCTGCATGAGATCGCCCTGAGTGACCGCGCCGATTCCGAGATCCTGTCACGCTTCATCAAGGCCAGGCTCCCGTACCGCATCCATGAAGACCTTTACGCTTTCGTCTCCTGCGTGAACACCCCGATAGCGATCCGCTCGTCCAGTCTGCTTGAAGACTCCCATTACCAGCCATTCGCGGGGATCTATTCCACATACATGATCCCCAATATCAAGTCGAACGAAAGGCTGATGATAGAGACCCTCACCGAAGCCATCAAGATGGTGTATGCCTCGGTGTATTTCAGGGACAGCAAGTCTTACATGACCGCCACCCTGAACATGATAGACGAGGAGAAAATGGGAGTGGTGCTCCAGGAAGTCATAGGCACACAATACAATGAACGCTTTTACCCGGCGATTTCGGGGGTTGCAAGATCAATAAATTTCTATCCAATCGCACCCGAGAAACCAGAGGACGGCATCGCCAACATCGCGTTCGGCTTAGGGAAATACATTGTTGATGGGGGCAACGGACTGAGGTTCTCTCCTAAATATCCAAAGAAAATATTGCAGCTGTCAACACCTGAGCTGGCCCTGAGCGAGACCCAGAAATTCTTTTTCGCCCTGGACCTGAAGCCCGAAAGCTTTTCGCCCGATACCGATGATACTATTAACCTTTTAAAGCTTAAGATAAAGGATGCAGAGAATGATCCTTCTTTGAAACTTGTAGCTTCCACCTTTGATTACGACAGCCACCAGCTTAAGGAAGGTATCATGCATACCGGGAAACGCCTGATCACTTTCACCCCGCAGCTGGCTCACGGGACTTTCCCGCTTGCGGAGATATTGCAGGAAGTGCTCGAGATAGGGCAGAGGGAAATGAACAAACCGGTCGAGATCGAATTCGCAGTGAACCTTGATTCACCAACCGGCGAGCCCAAGGTATTCAGCCTTTTGCAAATAAGGCCTATTGCAGGAAGGGACCAGACCATCCACATTGATGAAGCACAGGTTACTCACGATAACACCATACTGATCTCAACAACCGCCCTGGGCAACGGCATCATCAAGGACATCCGTGATATCGTCTATGTGAAACCATCGGCCTGGGATGCGTCTAAAACACAGGAAATCGCGCTGAGGCTTGAGAAGCTGAATGACTGGTTCCAGGCCGAAAAGAAATATTATGTGTTGGTCGGTCCCGGACGATGGGGTTCCAGCGATCCATGGCTTGGGATACCTGTGCGTTGGCCGCAGATCTCAAATTCAAGGGTTATCGTTGAGTCGGGCCTCGATAAATACCGCATCGATCCAAGCCAGGGAACCCACTTTTTCCAGAACCTCACCTCCTTCCGCGTGGGTTACTTCACCATCAATCCCTACATCAACGAAGGTTACTACAACCTTGATTTCCTCAACGCCCGGCCCGCCCTTTTCGAGGACGAATACATACGACATGTCTGTTTCGAAAAGCCAATCCGCATCGAGATCGACGGCAAAAGGAATTTCGGCGTGGTATTCAAGCCGGAATAAAACTACAGTCGATGAGAAAAAGGTAATTGTGGAATAATGCTGAAATTGCCTGAAGATTCACGGAGTTTAATGAATCTCAAGTTTATTAACTTCAACCCC
>Ga0364867_10368_pt1 | contig 26830 bp, 20 predicted proteins | sample ExccelAu500001D4_3_FD_206915 | JGI IMG/M metagenome (GOLD analysis project Ga0364867, IMG submission 206915) | Enriched cells from Trout Bog Lake Hypolimnion, Wisconsin, USA - BchlTB.Aug13.5000.01.D4 | ecosystem: Environmental > Aquatic > Freshwater > Lake > Hypolimnion/Profundal zone | place... | reverse complement strand
GGCGATGTCCTGCGATTTTCGTATTGCAAGCAGGACTGCAAAGTTCGGGCAGCCGGAAATGAACCTCGGGCTGATTCCGGGTTATGCCGCAACTCAGCGTCTTTCAAGAATTGCAGGTATCGGAAATGCATTGTACCTTCTTGAAACTGCCGACACCATCACAGCCGATGATGCCCTGAGGATGGGACTGGTACAGAAAGTAGTTGAACCCGAGGCTCTGATGGAAGAAGTGATGAAACTGGCCGGCAGGATCGCTGCCAACGGGTCACAAGCAGTGCCTTCGGTCAAAAAAATGACACGACTCGGGGCTGCCATGCCTTTTGATGCAGGATGCAGGATGGAGTCTGAGGAATTCGGGAGGCTTTTCGGTGAAGCAACTACACGGGAAGGGATGAAAGCTTTCCTGGAGAAGAGGAAACCGGTGTGGTAAAAGCATGTACAATGTACAAATATGAAAAGATGAGCAATTGGAATTTGTACATGGTACATGGTACATTGTACATTAAAGGATAACCAAAAACCCAAATATCAAACAAATGACATACGAAGAAAGATTACAGCATGTCTCGGTGCTGGGTGCCGCCGGCAAGATGGGAAGCGGCATACTGCTGCTTACGGCGGTCGAGATGGCCGACCTGAGCATGAAACCCGGGAACAAGGGAAAGACCTTTGTACTGAATGCCATCGACGTTTCCGACGAAGCCCTTGCAGGAGTGATGCGTTACCTGAGGGCCCAGATCCTGAAAATCGCAGAAAAAAAGGTCAATGCGATCCGGCAGGTCTATGCCGACCGACGCGACCTGGTTGATAATGACGAGATCATCGCCCAGTACATTTTCGATGTGATGAACGTGGTAAGACCGACCACAAGGCTTGAAGCTGCCTATGATTCATACATGATCTTCGAAGCGATAAAGGAAGACTCTGCACTTAAGATCAAAATATTTTCGGACATCAGTAAAAACAATGCGAAGCAACCCTGGTTCTTCACCAACACCTCATCCATCCCGATTACCGTACTGGATGAAGGTGCAGGGCTTGGCGGACGGATCATCGGCTTTCATTTCTACAATCCCCCTGCGGTTCAGAAACTTGTGGAAGTCATCCGCAGTAAACATACTTTGAAAGAAGTGGATGATTTTGCGCTGGCTTATGCCAAGGCATTGCGCAAGGTGGTTGTACCGGCACATGACATCGCCGGTTTTATCGGCAACGGGCATTTCATGCGCGACATCCTTTATGCCGTTGCAGTCATTCACGAGCTGATGGAGAAAGGCATGTCAATTTCTGAAGCCATCTATGCGGTAAACCGCATCAGCCAGGAATTCCTGGTAAGGCCCATGGGAATTTTCCAGCTGATCGACTATGTGGGCGTGGATGTTTGCAGCTTCATCATGTTCGTTATGAATCCCTATACCGCAGGCGAGGAGATCCACAGCAAGCTTCTCGACAAAATGCTGGAGCAGGGAGTGAAAGGAGGTCAGTATTCCGACGGCTCACAGAAAGACGGCATCCTTAAATATGAAAAGGGAAGGATCATTGCTGTGTACGATCCGCTGAAGACGCAGTACGTGCCGCTGGCTGAGATCAAACAGTCTGTTGATGAAAAGCTCGGTGAACTCCCTGCCGCTCCTGCCTGGAAAGCAGTAGTCGGGAACAAAGCAAAAGACGACATCCTGAAGCCTTATTTTGCAGCATTGAAATCATCGGGTTCCCCTGGGGCTGCAATGGCATTGAATTATGCGAAGAAGTCGAAGGAAATAGGGAAACACCTTGTTTCTAGCGGGGTTGCGTATAATGATGCAGATGTGAACACTGTGCTGCTCACCGGGTTTTTCCATGCCTATGGCCCGATCAATGATTACCTGGATTGATTTTCAGGATGCGGGATGCAGGACAGACATCAAACATATTTCTGTTGTAAAAAATATCTGAAATGAAAACACTGAGAAGAAAAGTATATATGGTGGCCGGCTACAATACCATTTCGATGGGTTCCGGCCGCAAGGAGTTCCACCCTAAAAAAGAACGCCCAGGCCTGGAGGATTATATAAAAGAAGCAGGGCAGGGCACCCTGAAACTGATCGGCGGAGCGAAGAACGTTGATGAATGCGTGATCGGGAATTTCATGGCTTCGCGTTTCAACCGCCAGGCCAACCTGGCTGCCTTCTTTCCCTTTATTGACGAAGGACTGCGTTACAAACCGGCGATCCGTGTGGAAGGCGCCTGCGGGACCGGCGGACTGGCACTGATGAGCGGGATCAAAAGCATTCTTGCCGAGACCGCCGAGGTGGTGCTGGCCATAGGTTTTGAAGCACAGAATACGGTGAAGGCGATTTACTGTGCCGACTTTCTGGCTCCGGCAGGCTGGGCTGCGATGCGCAAGGACGGTCATGCTTATTTTTTCCCGGGCCAGTTCAGCGAAAGGGCAGGGGCTTTTTTTGAAAAATTCGGAAGGGAGACCACCCGCAAGGCCTTTGCCCGCTGGTACCGCAATGCAATTGAAAATGCGAGGCTTTGTCCTACTGCACAGGAATACCACAATACTACGAAAGACCTTGAAGCTGCTGCCATGGTTGAACCCAATGCCAAGGCTTTTCTTGAGAACCTGACGGCACTGGATTGTTCCAAGGTTTCCGACGGAGCTTCGGCTATTGCGATAATGAGCGAAGAAGGACTGAAACGCTGTGGAATCCCGGTTTCAGAAGCAGTGGAAGTTGTTGGTTTCGGGCAGGTTGAAGAAGACATCACCAGACCTCCGGTTGACAAGACCGCCCTGACGACCATGAAACAGGCTGTTTCGAATGCTCTTGACTTTGCCGGGATCACAATTGACAAGGTGGCAACAGCCGAGATCCACGACTGTTTCACCATAGCGGGGATCATGGCTGTTGAAGCGTTGGGACTGGCTGAACATGGCAAAGGCCCGGATTACGTTCTGGCCGGGAATACCGCCCATGACGGGAAGTTCCCGATCAATACAACAGGCGGACTGATTGGCTGGGGGCATCCCACCGGGGGTACAGGGGTACATATGGCAGTCACCCTTTGGGAACAGTTGAAAGGCAAGGCCGGTGCGGCCCAGGTGAATATTCAGGATGACCGTCCGTACGGCCTGATGGCGAACATGGGAGGGGATGACAAGACGCTGGTGAGCATTGTGTTTAAGAAGTAAGAGATGAATTTCGAATATGATCAACGAATTCTGAACTAAGAATTATGAAGGTCAAAATTCATTATTCACTGTTCACTATTCGATGTTCATATCCTTCCCATGATAAAGTTTTGTTACGTGACCAACCGTATTACCTCTCTTTTTGATATAGAATATCCCATCGTCCAGGCCGGCATGATCTGGTGCAGCGGCTGGCGGCTTGCTTCGGCAGTGAGCAATGCTGGAGGACTGGGTTTGATAGGTGCAGGGTCGATGACGCCTGAGATTCTGGAGGAGCATATAAAAAAATGCAAGGCTGCTACAGAAAGGCCTTTTGGAGTGAATGTCCCGCTGATCTATCAGTATGTGGAGCGTCAGCTTAAGATCATTGACAGGGAAAGAGTGAAGATCGTGTTCACTTCGGCCGGCAATCCGGCGAAATACACCGCATGGCTTAAAGAAAGGGGAATTACAGTGGTACATGTAATACCCAATGTTAAATCGGCGGTAAAATGTGAGCAGGCTGGTGTTGATGCGATTGTTGCCGAGGGGTTTGAGGCGGGCGGGCATAACGGGCGCGAGGAGACAACGACGTTTACCCTGGTTCCCCTGGTAAGGAGGTTTGTTCAGATACCGCTGATAGCGGCCGGTGGCGTAGCCACCGGCCGCGGAATGCTTGCAGCAATGGTCCTGGGCGCCGACGGTGTCCAGGTTGGCTCAAGGTTCGCGGCATCGGAGGAATCATCTGCACATCCATCGTTCAAACAAAAAATTCTGGAAACTAAAGATGGAGACACTATGCTGGTGATGAAAAAGCTGATCCCGGTGCGGCTTATCAGGAACGCGTTCTTTCACCGTGTCGATGAGTTGGAAAATAAGGGTGCGGGAATCGAAGAACTTAAACAGTTGCTGGGGAAAGGCCGTGCCAGACTTGGAATGTTCGAGGGCAATAACGATGAGGGTGAGCTGGAAATAGGCCAGGTTGCGGCCCTCATCGATTGCATACAGCCGGCTGGGGAAATTGTAAGGCAAATGGCAAAAGAATTCGAAATGGCAATATCGGAATTTATGAAAACCGCTGACGCATAAATCAATAAATCGTTATTCACACCATGCCGGAACCTGGAACCGTTTCCAACCCAGGAGCACAGAATGTACATGGAGAGAATCAATGGTATAAACCCCGGGGCAAACCCGGCCCCAAATTCCGCAGCAAGCTGCGGGGAATTTACCGGGAGAGAATCAATGGTATAAACCCCGGGGCAAGCCCGGCCCCAGATTCCGCAGCAAGCTGTGGGGAATTTACCGGGAGAGATTAAAAACATGGAATAACTACCTTATAAATAAACATATCTGATCATTCATAGATCGTAAATAAACCAAGACCATGAATTTCGAACTAACTGAAGAACAGAAAATGATCCGCGACTCGGCAAGGGATTTTGCCCAGCGCGAACTTCTTACCGACGTACTTGAACGCGATGCAAATTGCATTTACCCCACCAGGCATATTCGTCGTCTTGCCGAACTTGGTTTCCTGGGAATGAATGTTTCACCCGAATGGGGAGGCGGAGGCATGGATAACATTTCCTATGCGATAGCAATAGAAGAGATTGCGAAATGCGACTCTTCCGTCGCAGTGATCCTGGCCGTGCACAATTCCCTGGCCTGTTACGGGATCGAATGTTTTGGAACCAGTTTCCAGAAAGAAAAATACCTCCGGCCCCTGGCTACGGGGGAAAAAATTGGAGCATTTCTCCTTTCCGAACCAGAAGCAGGCTCCGACGCTTCCTCCCAGCGAACAACGGCGATTGATCAAGGAGACCATTATTTACTTAACGGGGTGAAGAACTGGATTACCAGCGCCGATAAAGGTTCTGTTTACCTGGTCATTGCCCAGACCAATCCCGGAATTAAAACCAAAGGGATCAATGCCTTCATCGTCGATCGTAACTCCCCCGGCATCACTCTTGGCCCGCATGAAGATAAAATGGGGATGCGCAGTTCTGATACGCATTCAGTGATGTTCACCGATGTGGTCGTCCCGAAGGAAAACAGGATAGGAGATGACGGCTACGGCTTTAAATTTGCCATGAAGCTTCTTGAGGGCGGCAGGACAGGGATAGCGGCCCAGGCTTTAGGTATTGCCGAAGGAGCATACGAAAGAGCCTTGAAGTATTCAAAAGAACGCAAATCCTTTGGCACAGAGATCATTAACCACCAGGCCATAGCTTTCAAACTGGCCGATATGGCAACACGCATAGAAGCTGCAAAACAACTTGTTTACAAGGCTGCCTGGCTCAAGGACAATTCTCAGCCATATGGCACGGCAAGTTCAATGGCAAAGCTTTATGCTGCGGATGTGGCCATGTGGGTTACAACTGAAGCCGTGCAGATACACGGAGGCTATGGCTATGTGAAGGAATACCACGTTGAGCGCCTGATGCGTGAAGCCAAGATCACCCAGATATACGAAGGAACCGCAGAGATCCAGAGGATAGTGATCGCCCGGGCGGTTTCAAAAGATTAACCGGATTGAAAAAAAACTTATGAGCGCCACTCTTATCACTGCCATCTTATTTATCAATATTGCCTGCCTCCTTTACACTATAGGGGTTTGGGCCGAACGGATCCAACTGAGGCTCAAGTGGTGGCATCTGGCATTTTTTTGGGCGGGCCTGGTAGCCGATACCACCGGCACCACTGCCATGAGCATTATCAGCGGCAGCCTGTTCAGGGCTACATTTCATGGGATCACCGGGAATATTGCTATCCTTCTCATGCTGTTCCATGCTGTGTGGGCAACTATCGTGCTGGTCAGGAAAAATGAAAAGCATATAGCAAACTTTCACAAATTCAGCCTTTTCGTTTGGGTGATCTGGCTAATACCAATGATCAGCGGAATGGTTTTCGGAGCCACGCATTGATTGAGCCATGAGTGATGAGTGATGAGTAATGAGTGATGAGTGATGAGTGATGAGTAATGAGTAATGAGTGATGAGTGATGAGTGATGAGTAATGAGTAATGAGTGATGAGTGATGAGTAATGAGTGATGAGTGGTGAGACTTGAGGTATAAGACATGAGCGAATTGCGAATGTCGAATAGACACTGGAAATAAAGTAATGATTAACAGATAATTAATCCATCGTGGTCAACCCCCTGCAGCTTGCTATGAAACAAAAAGCCGGGGCTTGGCAGGGGGGGTATATCATTGATTCCGCAAATTGTACATGGTACATTGTACATTGTACATCTTTCATTGTACTTCTCTTACTGCATAGGTTTCCACCTTACAACAGCATTCCTTATGGCAGGCAGTGAATGAAGGTATGTATAAACAGCTCCCAGGTCTTTTGCATCCATTCCGGCATACATGGTCCAGGGCATGATGGTTGGCATATCGCTCCGGCCTAACTTCTTTGAATTATAAACACCGGGGTCAAAGCCCCTGAAACGGTTGATGAAATCCTGTTTGCTCATTTTTCCGATGCCGGTTTCGGGGTCAGGGGTAAGATTGGGAGAGGTGAGTACGCCGTTGGGCATGATAAACTCCCTGCCTCCCGAAAATGCCAGGGATTTCACGATCTGGCCATGCCGGGCCGTAGTATGGCATTCTATGCAGGCCGCAGCCCTTACCAGGTATTCCCCGTATTTGATGCTGTTGTCGGATGATGGCCTGGCTGAGGGCCGGGCCTTTTTGGGAAAGGTACGTAGAACCAGGTTCATTGGGAATGCAGGATCTGAAGGAGGGGAAGTGCTCCTGATCACAGGAATGGACCTGATGTAAGCTATAATTGAAAATATGTCCTCGCTGTCAAGCGTTCCATAAGCAAAGTATGGCATGATGGGGAACAGGGCTTTGCCGTTTTTGGTTTCCCCGCTCGTTATAGCACGGTAGATCTCAGCATCGGTCCAGTTGCCCAGGTTGTACGGCGTAATATTCGGAGATGAAAAAGATCCGGGGAATCCCAGTTTCTGGTCGAATATCTCCCCTCCTTTTCCCAGGGTACCCTCTAAAGGAGGTCCGGAAAACCTTTCCCAGTCACGGGTTGAGTGGCAATCCATGCAAACCAGAACATGGTTGGCAAGATACTGCCCTCGGGCTATCCTGTCGGGTGTATATTGTACCGAAACAGTTTGCAATGGTACATCCGGAAGTGCAAAACGGATGTACATAATCACTGCAATCACAATAAGGACAAGGGCTGCCAGCAGGCCTCCCAGTATCCATGCCCATTTTCTGTTTTTCATAAGTATTACTGTTTTATCTTATTTTCCCTTTACAAAGATGGCGAAGAAATTAACCTTTGTCAATATTTAAATGAATTATTTTTGCTTCATTAATGACTGCGGATGAGATCCGGGATAAGGCCCGGCAATAGAACGGTTAATGACTGCGGATGAGATCCGGGATAAGACCCGGCAATACAACGGTTAATGACTGCGGATGAGATCCGGGATAAGGCCCGGCAATACAACGATTAATGGATACCGGCAAAGTGATCAGAATTATCAATGCTTCGGAGAATAACCTGAAATCGGTTTCATTGGATATTCCCAGGAACAGTTTTATCGTCGTAACCGGGGTCTCCGGCTCGGGCAAATCCTCCCTGGTGTTCGATGTGATAAACAGGGAAGCCGAATCCAGGTATTTCGGTGCCTTCTCTTCGTATGCAAGGCAGTTCCTGGGTAAAATGAAACGTCCCGAGGTGGAGAGTATAGAGGGACTGTCACCTGCCGTGGCAGTCAGCCAGGGAGCAGTGACCAACAATCCCAGGTCAACAGTCGGTACCATCAGCGGGATATACGATCACCTGCGCTTGTTGTATGCCCGCAACGGTACTGTACCGGCTCACGATTCACCAGTAGCTGATCACCTGTCACAGATCACCCGTCACCGATCACCAATTACTGATCACCGATTCCTGATCAACCGCAGTTTATTTTCATTTAATTCAGCTGATGGAGCCTGTGAACATTGCAAGGGACTGGGGGTTGAAGACCGTCTCGATCCCGCGCTGCTGATCGAGGATGCGACAAAATCCATCCGCCAGAGGGCGATGGCGATAACCACCCCTAACGGGTATATCATGTACTCCCAGGTCACCCTTGATGTGCTGGACCAGGTTTGCAGGTCCGAAGGTTTCAATATAGATATTCCCTGGAAGGACCTCACACCCGAAAACAGGCAGGTGATCTTTTACGGAAGCGATAAGATCGAGATCCCTTTTGGCAAGCATCCTCTCGAATCGAGGATGAAGTGGAGCGGGATCACTGCAAAGCCCCGTGAAATGGGCGTTTACAAGGGGATCATTCCGGTCATGGAGGAAATCCTTAAAAGGGACCGCAACAAGAACATCCTTAGGTTTGTCCGCACTTCTCCATGTTCTTCCTGTATGGGTAAAAGGCTGAATCAAAGAGCCCTTTCAGTCAGGGTTGGGGAATGGGATATTGCCGCCTTATCGGAAATGCCGGTCAGCAGATTGGCCGGGACGCTTCAAACCGTTGGATTTCCCGTCGGTCAGAGGGAAACGGCTGATGATATCATCCGGAGAATAGTTTCAATGGTCGGAAGTATGAAGCAGCTGGGGCTGGGGCATCTTTCGGCCGGCAGGGAGTCGGGAAGCCTGTCAGCAGGGGAATCGCGCCGGCTTAAACTGGCCACCCAGCTTGGATCGGGCCTCAGCGGGATAACCTATGTGCTTGACGAACCATCGATCGGCCTGCAAGATACCGAGGTCATGGAGCTCATTTCGGTGCTGAAACAGATCCGTGACCAGGGAAATACTGTGATCGTGGTGGAACATGACGAGGAATTCATCAGGCATGCCGATCACCTGGTTGATATAGGGCCGGGACCCGGGGTTTATGGTGGCGAAGTGCTGGTCAACTGTCCTGCGCATGATCTTGAAGACCTTCCCTCTGGTGTAATTTCCCAAAGTAAGACTTTGTCTTATTTCTTCGGACTTTCACGCATTGAATTTCCGTCCCTGTCCCGCAGCACAGGTGGCGAGCTTTCAATATACGGTGCCGCCCACCACAACCTGAAACATATTTCAGTTCATTTCCTGCTGAATGCCCTGAACGTTGTCACCGGGGTTTCGGGTGCAGGCAAATCCAGCCTTGTACATCAGACGCTGGGAAGCTTTCTCAGAACAAAATTGAACGGCAGCAATGAAAAGATCGGGAAACATGATGTCGTTGAGGGCTGGGAAAGTTTAACACGCGTTGTAGAGATCGACCAGTCGCCCATAGGCCGTACCCCGCGCAGCAATCCTGCCACCTATACAGGCCTGTTCGATCATATCCGCGACCTGTTTGCCGCCTTACCGGAATCTCTTGCAAGGGGCTATGGAAAAAGCCGGTTCTCTTTTAATACAATGGGAGGCCGTTGCGAGGAATGCCAGGGCGCAGGTTATACTGAAACCGGGATGCATTTCATGGGGAATGTTGAAACTCTATGCGAGACCTGCAACGGACGGCGTTTCGACAATGAAACCCTTGAAATATACCTCAGGGGAAAAAATATTTACGAGGTTCTCGGGATGCCAGTTTCCGAAGCCTTTTCTTTCTTTGAAGGGGAGAAAAAAATACTCCCTTACCTCCGGACCATGGAAGAACTGGGGCTTGGATACCTCACTCTCGGTCAGCGTTCTTCCACTCTGAGCGGGGGTGAAGCCCAGAGGGTGAAACTGGCGGCGGAACTGTCGAGATTTCAGACATTGGCAGCACCTCGATTAGTAAACCGTAAATCGTCGGTCGTCAATCCCAGGCATTCCCTGTATATACTGGATGAGCCCACTACAGGACTGCATAATGACGACGTGAAAAAACTGCTGAGTTGTCTGAACGGCCTTGCCGACCAAGGGCATACATTGATCTGCATAGAACATCATCCTGCATTACTGAAATTGGCAGACCGTGTTATCGAACTCGGCCCCGGTAGCGGGGACGAAGGCGGACAGGTGGTTTTCTGCGGCCTGGGCGAGGAATATGAAATAGCGAAACGGCGAAATAAAGAAATAGCGAAACAAATTGTAATTCGTACTTCGTCAAACGTAAATCAAATCGTTAATCGTCAAGTTTCCCTCATAAATTCTCTTGTTCTTCGCAACGTCACCACTAATAATCTTAAAGCAATAAATGTAACAATCCCGCACAACTGCCTTACCGTGATCACCGGGGTTTCGGGCAGCGGCAAGTCCTCACTGGCTTTTGACACCATCCATGCTGAAGCGAGGAACCGCTTCATGAGTAATTTTTCGGCCTATGCCCGTTCACGCATCGGCATGAAGGACAAACCTGATTTTGAAGAGATACAAGGACTGAGACCCACTTTTGCAGTGGAGCAATCGGGTGTTCAATCAAATCCCCGTTCAACCGTTGGCACCTATACCGGGATCCACGATCTATACAGATTACTGTTTTCACGTTCAGGTGAGCCATTGAAGCCCTGTATGGCGGGTGACGTCATATCATCCGCCTTGAATCAGACTGATTCAAAACAGACAGGATCGTCCTTTGTCCTTCGTCCCCCGTCCCTCGGTTCTCGTCCGTTATCCACTGCCTTCTCCTTCAACAGCTTGCAGGGCGCCTGCCAGGAATGCAAAGGCCTCGGGATGCTGACGCTTTGTGATCCTTTGAAAATGATCACTAATCCTGACCGCTCCATTATTGACGGGGCAATGGACGGAAGCAAAACGGGTAAATTCTACGGTGATCCTTACGGGCAATATACAGCAACATTAAAAGCTGTGGGTAAAAAGCATGGCATTGACTTTGGCCTTCCGTGGACAGAGCTTCCTGAGGAAGGGAAACAGCTTGCGTTGAATGGCTGCGGGGATGAGACTTATGAAGTGAGCTGGGAATTCCTGAGGAATACGCGCAGCGGCACCCATTATTTTACAGGGAAATGGCAGGGGCTGCTCCATCTCGTCAATGAGGAATATGCCCGCAAACATGCTGATCATCGCGGTGAAAGCATGATGAATGTGATGAGCGCGATGGAATGCCCCGCCTGCAAGGGCCGCCGGCTGAATACCAGGGCCCTGGGCTGGGTCATCCGCGGGCAGAACATAGCAGAGATAACTTCAATGAGTGTTTCCGAAAGTATAACTTTTTTCAACCTTTACCGGGAAGAAGACGCTTCCGCAGTGACGGCAGCCCTCACCGATGAGATAATCCGGAGATTGAACACCCTCAGCACCCTGGGGCTTTCATACCTGGCGGTTTCAAGAAGCGTGGAATCGCTGTCACACGGCGAAGCACGCCGGCTTCAGCTTGCCGCACAGACAGGTTCCTCTCTTTCGGGGATGATCTATATCCTCGACGAACCTACGGCAGGCTTGCATTATAGTGATACATCCAGGCTCCTTGGCCACATCCGCGGGCTCATTGCATCGGGTAACACGGTGATTGTTGTGGAACATGACAGGGAAGTCATACTTGCTGCCGATCATGTTATCGATATGGGGCCCGGAGCGGGCGCAAGGGGAGGCATGATCCTTGCTGAAGGAACTCCTGAAGAGATCATCAGGTCCGAAATTTCAGTTACAGGAAAATTTCTGGGAAGCGTTTCTCAAAAACAGCCTCCTCCGGCCAGGCAATTGAAACCGGGGCTGGTTATTCGTAATGCATTTATCCATAACCTGAAAAATTTCAACCTTGAAATACCTTCGGGAGGCATCATTTGTATCACCGGGGTTTCGGGTAGCGGTAAATCCAGCCTCGTCCTTGATCTGATCCATGCTTCCTGGATTGAGGGGCGGGCTGTCGGTTGCAGTGAAATCAACGGATTAGAAAATTTCAGCAGGCTTGTAAGTGTTGAGCAATGCGATGAATTCAACTCGCCTCTTGCCGTAGTTGCAACATACTCAGGTGTTTTTGACCTTGTCAGGAACCTTTTCGCTTTAACGGATGCTACCCGGAGAAATGGCTTTAGCAAAAATCATTTTTCATATCTGAATAAATCCTCTCAATGCCCTGAATGCGGCGGGATTGGCAAAACCAGGATCAGCATGGATTTTATGCCCGATGTTTACAGGGATTGCGAAGTTTGTTCAGGGAACAGGTACCAGCCCGGGATCCTTGAAGTGAAGTGGGGAGGCAGAAATATTGCCGGTGTTCTTGAAACAAGCATTTCCGAAGCGGCAGTATTCTTTGAGGGGAACAAGCCCCTGCAGTTTCTTTTGAGCGGCCTGGAGGATGCAGGCCTTGGATACCTTAAACTGGGACAGCCACTGAACACACTTTCAGGAGGGGAGGCACAACGACTTAATCTTGCGAAAGAACTTATCCGTAATTCATCAACAGCAAATGAACCCGCCACTCACCACTCATCACTCATCCCTCATCACTCGTCACTCATCACTCATCGCTCATCACTCATCACTCATCGCTCATCACTCATCACTCATAATCCCACCCTGTTCATTTTCGACGAACCTACCACAGGACTTCATTTCAGAGATATCGAAAACCTCCTGGAACTTTTTCAAAGCCTGGCTGACCAGGGAAATACCCTGCTGGTTATCGAACATGATCTTCAGGTGATCAGGGAAGCGGATTTCATTATTGAATTAGGTCCGGGAGGAGGTGACAGAGGAGGTCACCTGCTGAAAAACGAAAGGCCGGGAAACAACAAACCCGCTGTCCCCGGCCCCGAAGAGCAACATTAAAAGTTTTACTGTTTCTTCGTTGTTGCAATGAAGAAGTACAGCAGAAACCCTGCAGCAATAAATACCAGTTCGATTCCGACGGGCAGAAAAGCGTCGGCTCCCTGGTCCCAGTTAAGACGCCCGGCCCTTGAAAGGATCTGTATCAGTATCATTCCTACGCCTGCGAATAAAGTCACAAGACCCCATTTCAGGGTGGGATATTTGTTGGTTTCACCTTCGACAGCCTCCATGATTCCGGCTTTATCGATATGACCGCTTTTCACTATTTTACGGCGTAACAGATAATCGGTCAGCACTTTCAATAAGGAATATAATCCGAAAAAAACTACCGCAGTTACGATTGCGGCTCCAATTTGTTCACTCATAAGACATGGGTTTTAAGAATTCATTTGCTTCATCAGTCGTTACACGGGTGAAAAGGTTGCAGAAACTGATGTTTTTTTAAGGCTCAATTCCCAGACCCATTATAAATGAATGATTATTTGTACATTGTACATGGTACATTGTACATTTTAAATGGTACCCGTTAATTTTAAACCTGGCTGCAACCTTTCAACAGCTTAAGCGACTAATATTACGATGGATGATGTTGCACTGGTCAATGCCCTGAAGGCAGGAAATACAAATGCGTTCAGGTTCCTGGTCGATAAATACCGGAACCTGGTATGGCATATGGTGCTGAGGATGACCAACAGGCAGGAAGATGCAGAAGACCTTTGCCAGGAGATCTTTATCAGGGTATTCAAACAGATCGGGAAGTTCAGGGGAGACTCGAAACTGTCGACCTGGATTGGCTCCATCGCGTATAATGCCTGTGTTGACCAGGTGCGAAAAAGCAAGCGCGAGGTCCTTTCCGATGCATCTTCCCTGGGACCTGTTAACCTGGCAAGATCTGATGCATCGCCCTTGCTGAACAACATTGACCGGAATACCGTGACAAAACTGGTCCACCAGATAATAGAAAAAATGCCTTTGCAGTACCGAACGGTTGTCACCCTGTTTCACCTGGAAGAATTCTCTTACCGGGAGATAGAGGAGATGACGGGAATGCCTGAAGGAACTGTAAAAAGTTACCTTAGCCGGGGAAGGGAGATCATCAGGCAGAAAATGACAGAACTGGTCCCCGATATACAGCCTGTGCTCTTTGAGGCTTAATTAGTTTAATTTTGCAGACATGGAAATGAAAGATTTCAGAGAAGACCTTGACAGCATGCTCGACAACTCGCTGCGGCAGCCGCCCGATTTCATCATTCCCGCTTCCTTTACCGACGACCTAGTAAAAAAGCTTGAGAAACAACTGGCGTGGAAAGAGCTTCTTTCGGAATTCGGCATTAAAGCCGGCCTGGTAATTGCCGCCCTGCTTATCATGGTGATCTGCCTTATTTTCCCTGCCAGGAATGACCCAGCACCCTGGCTTGACTGGATTGCACGTAACCGGTTCCTGGTAACAGGTCTCATCGGAGTTGCTGTTTTTACAGTGGTTTTCGACCAGATCCTGCTGAAATTCATGTTCCGCCGCAACCGGAAACCTGTCTGAATGAACAGCGCGGATATCATCGGTATCATCGGTGTAGGGCTGATACTCCTGGCTTATTTCATGAATATTTTCTCACTTATCCCCAAAGAAGGAAAATTGTTTTTCCTGATGAACATTTCTGGCGCCGGGCTTGCCTGCCTCGCTTCGTTCATGATCCATTACTTCCCTTTCATGATCCTTGAAGGGGTGTGGACCCTGGTCTCGGTTGTTGGATTGATAAAGAAATCCTGAATCATCTCCCCATAATTTGTACATTGTACATAGTACACTGTACATTCATTTTCCCGCCGCTACCTGTGCAACAGTCTCAATCGCTATGGCTGAAACAGCAACCCCGTAATCGAGGTCGATGTTTTCCATTGTATCGTGGGTGTCGTGGTAACCCTGGCGGTGGATGTCGTAATTTTCCATGAAAAGTACACATGGAAATCCAAGGTCCGAGAAAATCATCACATCGGTATTATACAGCGAACTTGTCGGGTCTTCCCAGGTGCGGACCTCGCCCTCAAGCGGCAGGAACAGGGCTTTTTCTGGCATGGTCTTCCCGTCGGTGCAACGGGTACCACGGTTGAGTCCGGCACGATCCTGTCCCGTATTCCATTCTTCGGAAAGCCTGTTCCAGGTTCGGTTGGCCAGGTGAGCAGTGTAGCCAAGCCTTATCGAGTCGGCCGTTCTCCCCGGGGAGATCTGGAAGATATCCTTAGCATTATCCCGGTTATGGGCTATCATATCCATAACGAGAACACCTTTGATCTCCACTCCGTTCAGGTCCTTGAAGCTCCCGTCATCCCTTCGCATTGTCAATGTTTTCTGCACATAGTTCCGGCAGAAATCCCTGGCTCCCATGCAGTCCGAGGGGAATTCCTCGCCGGTGAGATGCAGCAGCCAGATATCCCGTTCGAGTTTGCCTTCGCGGCTGAGCTGAAGGAATACGGGGGCTGCCAGAAGCAGGGTGGAAGTGGCTGAATGGTTGTCGTCGGCGCCGGCAGCCGAAAGCCTTGCTCCTGATCCGCCTGCTGAGGTATCATACACATCCTCCATATAAGCGGTATCATAATGGTCGCCCATGATCACCGCTTCCTTGCGGTTCTTCCCCGGGATGATCACGAGGATGTTCCTTTCGTACTCTTTGCCTTCGAGATTGGCTTTCCAGCCCCCGAACTGGCTGAAATCAAAATCGGTCTTCCATTTGAAAGGCAGCTCTCCTGCTTCTGCCCGGCCTTCCATCCCGCTTTCGGCGATCGCCTGGCGGTGGCTTTGAAGCAGGTAATCCCCGAGCCGGTGAAGATCTCTTTCCCTGTGTCTTGCAGCACCCAGCGTGGGATGGTCAAGAACCACATCGGCATTGTCCTTGTTTATATATTCCCCGCAGGCGAGGAAAAATATCCGGTTCCAGAAGTCTTCCTCGTATTTTCTTGTTGCTGTATGCTGATAAGTAAGCGGGATAAGCCCGGTAGAATTATCTTTGAGGATGTCTTCCACATGAACCCTGGCCCTGTGGGCGAGGCCCGGCTGGTAAGTTCTTTCATACAGTATCCCCAGCCAGTCTTCAAGACTCTGGTCCTTTTTGATGCGGATTAGGTGACGGGCAAAATCCTTTTCAAGCGTTTGAAGTTCAAGAAACTCTTTTACATCCAGCAGTGTCATGAGGTTAAAAGCTGTAAGATGTTTGTATTTATCGTGTTCCGACAGGAAATGCTTTAATATAGATGTATGGGGTTGCCTGTTCAGCAGCCTGGGCCAAAGATCGATAGTATTCGACGGATCAGGACTGGCTGAATCGTAAGCTGTGAAGTACCCATAAAGAAGGTCGGGGAAAACCATAGTCTTGCCGGTCATGCTGTCGATGCAGGAAACAAGCGGTCTGTGCCAAAAGATTTCATGCCTGCCGGCCTGCATGGGAGGGAAGTAAAAACGGTAACGGAATAAACCGCCGGCCAGGACGCTGGCTGCAGCATGCTCAATCTCTTTCTTCCCTGCCCTGGGCCCATCGAGCAGGAGCCGTATATGCTCATCAAGTATCTGAGCATTTCTCGCCATGGGTTTATTATACAGATCGAGAGCGGGTAGGGTGGTGTTGAACAGGGTCTGTGCCACGGCATCGATCTCTTTTCCGTCAAGCAAGGGGTTTTCTGTGCGGCCTGAATGGTCCCAGCGGCTGGTCCTCACATAAGTGTTCAGCAGCAGCTCCTCGAGTATCTCCGGTTTTTCACTACCGGGCCCTGGCTGGTGGAACCAGCCCGACTGGGGCACCCTGATCCCATGGTTCTCTTCGTTCCTGGAAACAAGCCTCAGCATGGGAAATTGTATGGCATTGTACAGTTTTTCGGATAAGCTGAGATATTCCCTGCTGCCCCATGGAACCAGGCTTCCGGGGAAAGGCAGAAGGGCCAGGTCGCCCCTGAAATATTTCGATTTGACGATGTCGGGAAGAGTGCTGAACGGGCGGAAAGTCAGCAGGTAAACGGCATCTTCAAGGCCGTCCCTCTCTGAGACCAGGTAACGGGTTGTCCAGGAAGGCAAAATCACATCATTCCAGTGTTTCAATGGCAGTTTGCCTGAAGAGGGAAGAATACGGAACCCTGCTTCCAGCATGGCTTCAGGGGTGCTTGTCTTACGGTCAAAGGCATGCTGAAATATCTTTCCCATGAAACTGAGGAAGAATGCTTCGGGATATTCTTCATTATCCCCTTTGAAAAATGATTTCCAGAAAGCTTTCTCAGGACCCTGTTCACTTCCTCCGAAAAAAGTCCACCTCGACCGGCCCTTATCGTCCTTTGTTTTTGAAAGCGCAATTGAGGCAAATGTCACATAGCGTTCATAAAACAGGCTGCCTGCTTTTTCGGCCAGCTCATCCGGCCAGAAGGGGTTGTCTTTCAGGTTTAAGTTTTTTCTGCCGGTAATGCCAGGAGGCAGCTTCCCTTTTCCGAGAAGGATCAAGTGATCCATGATCTGCTGCCCTATGTTTATCAAGCCGGGCTGCATTGAAAGAAGTTCCTCATCCTCACTGATATAAAAACCATAAAGGTCATCCTCCCGGAAGTGCCAGGGGTAAACCATTCCATCATGAGGCCTGAAACCAATATGCATAGGGGGCATGAACTCCGAATAAGCAGGTAAAGGGAACCCGTTTTCCCCTTCAAACCATGGAAAAGACTTAAGAAATTGCTTCCAGCCAGACATAAGGTGATACGAGTTACGATTTACGAATTGCTATTTCTCCTCATCCGGTTCAGTATCCGAGTTACGGATCTCGTCAAAAATCTTCAGGATCTCATCCCTGTAACGTTCAGGAGCCTCAAGGTAACCCCAGCCGTCTTCCAAACCGGTGATGCTTCCAAGGGCTGAGTCATCGCGGACAATAATCCCGTATGGGATCTGCTTATCCATAAGCACTTCTTCCATAAGTTCCGCCTCAAACTCATTGTCGAGGGTCAGGATTTTTTCGAATTCTTCCATAGTTGTGAATTTTACCGACAATTTACGATGAAATCTTTCAAATCAGTACCGAAGTAGCAAAAAAAATAAGGGAATCTGGAAGACACAGCTAAACTGCCGAAAATTTTCATATCAGGAGAATCGGATCCTGTAAGAGGGGTATTATTCGGAACACTTCAATACCCCGGCTTATTTTTATGATGTGGGGGAAGGCTTCTACTTTCTGACCTTGCGGCTGCGGGCCCTTGATTCCATTACCGTGCTTAGCATATAATATAACCCGAATAAACCTGCGGACATCATCAGGCTGTAATAAAAAGCAGGATGGGAACTGATAAGTTTGCCTATCGGGATTGTTACAAAACTGAAAGAACGCCCGAAAATTTCTCCGAAACGGGTAAAACTGGTCATGATAAACTGGAAAATCATTCCGAAAATGTCGAAGGCGGCAAGGAAAGAGTGAATAGCTTCCATATAATTTATTTTTAACAAATATACCGCCTGCCCGGAGAGCGGGATAGGTAAAGTCGACGAAAGCCGGAAAATACCTGACGAAAGGGGGAAAATTTCAGTTGACCGGTTTTGGGATTACGGCATCCGAAGGGATGCGGTGATCAGGCAAAAACTCAGTGCTGCGTCCCTGAGCTCTTAAGTTTTGCCCGTTCAGTATCCTTATACCTGACCTTGTGTTTGTTGCCCAGGTACCTGATGAGGCATTCCTCGGTAGTTAGGTCCAGTGCAGTACCATTGTCGGAATGTTCAAAGGTATAGGCAGCGGCGATATAGCTGTTCAAAGCAACGGTGTAAGTTTTCTCAGGGATCAGAGGTCTGCCTGAACGGTCAGACATGCTCACTTCAGATACCCTTCCGCTCTCACCTATAATAATAGTATAGCTCATCCCCGATGGGATCAGGTCGGTTTCCCTTTCCTTCCTGTAGGCATTCAATATGAGGGTACCTATGTCCTTCCCGCTCATCCTGTATGTCACCACCTGGTTCCCGAAAGGATCAAGACGGTAAATATCCTTCAGTTTTATATCTCCTTCATGCAGGCTTTGAATCCTTATCCCTCCTTTATTCTGAAAGGCGAAATCCGTCTTTGACGCCCAGGCCACAGCATCGGTCATCAGGGCGCCGAGATCCTGTTTGCCGTTGATCGAAACCACAGCTACCCCCGCTGTCTTTTCAAATTCGGGGTTGTTGTTATAACTGTCGGCAAGCTTCTCCAGAGCCATGTCGGACCTGTTCAGTGATTCCACGGTGATCAGGGTGTCGGACTTTTCCACAATATGATTTCCGTTAAATACCAGGGTAAGTTTACCTATGAAACGCTGGTAGGAACCGGCCTGGGTAATCAGCACACCATTTTCATTCACAGGTTTCTTCAGTATAGTATGTGAATGGCCACCGATGATCACATCGAACTGGGGATATTCCCCCGCAAGCTTTTCATCGGTTTCCAAACCCAGATGCGAAAGGGCGATCAGGTTTCCGTATTTCTTTTTCAATTTTATGTACTCTTCGGATGTTTTTAAAGGGTCGGTGAAACTCATTCCCGCGACTTTTGCGGGATGGGTGTCGGGAATGCCGTTTTCGTTTACTTCGATCAGGCCCAATACAAGGATCTGCAGTTCACCGGCTTTTAAAATAGAATAAGCAGCGGGCTGCTTCAGGACTGAAGTGCCGGTCTGAATATTTGCACAGATAAAAGGGAAACCTGCCTGTTCAATCCTTTTCTGCAGGAAGACCGGCCCCAGGTCGAACTCATGGTTTCCGAAGCAGCTGAGGTCGAAACCTGTTTTATTCATCAGATCGATCATCGGTGCTCCTTTATCGGCAACCATATCCACATATGGATTTCCTGTGAAATTATCACCTGCGCCGACGATGAACACATGGTCATGGTTTCTCCTGAGACTGTCGGCAAGATATTTCAGCTTGGCGAAACCGTCGGTCTTGGCATGCATATCGTTCAGGTGAAGGATGATGACCTCGGTTTTGAGGCCGCTTTCTTTCTGCGCAAATACCGGAGCGATGGCCAGCAGGAGAATAGCCGTCCACAGTAATAAATATTTATATTTCATTATTTGTAAAGGAACCGTTTAATGCTGCGTTTTGGTGTTTTTTCGAATTCTGAAGGGTGGATCTCAAAATCGGACACCATCATATATTTGGGGACATGATGGTTGAGGTCGTGGATGTATCCCTTAAATATGGAGGTGAGCTCTTCTCTGGTATGACCTGCCTTTTCAACGGCATCATAGTCGGGATAGATTAGTGCCACTAGTTTTTCATCACGTTCAAGCACAAGGGATTCCATGACCATGAAACGGTTGTTCAGGTGAGATTCCAGTTCTTCGGGATAGATGTTCTTTCCTGAGGGGCCGAGGATCATGCTTTTGCTGCGGCCCCTGATGTATATGTTCCCATGACGATCGATCACGCCCAGGTCACCCGAATGAAGCCATCGGTCTTTATCGATGACCTGCCTTGAAGCTTCTTCATTTTTATAGTATCCCAGCATCACGTGAGAGCCTCGCACCAGGATCTCCCCCGTGATGTGATACGGATCGGGCGAGTCGATTTTAAGCTCCAGCTTATCAACAACTCTTCCGGAAGCGCCGAGCCGGGTGGTTTTCCAGGATGCATAAGACATCAACGGCCCGCACTCGGTCATTCCATAGCCAACGGTGAACGGGAACCTGATCTTTCTGAAAAACTGCTCGGCCTCAATGTTGAAAGCAGCCCCCCCTATGACCAGCTCTTTGAAATTCCCGCCGAAAACATCGTACAGCTTCTTCCTGATTTTATTATGAAGGAGGATGTTGATACCTGGTACTGACAGGAGGATCTTTATCGCAGGCTTGCGGAAAAGGGGGAGGATCTGCGTTTTGTAAATCTTTTCAATTACCAGGGGAACACTAAGTATCAGTGAGGGTCTTATCTCCTGGAAGGCCTGCATGATGATCTTGGGTGAAGGGGTTTTGGTGAGAAAAGTGATATCGCAGCCCAGTGTGAACGGGAAAAGGAACTCGAAAGCGCAGCCGTAGGTATGAGCCAGGGGAAGAAAGGAGAGTATCCTGTCCTTTGCCTTCAAAGGCATATTCCTGTGAGCATACAGGATGTTTTCGTACAAGCTTCTGTGTTGTAAAACAACCCCTTTTGAAAAGCCCGTTGTTCCCGAGGTGTAACTGATGACAGCAAGGTCTTCGAGGGAACACTCCTCAAACTTTACCATTTCGGGTGTTACTTCAGTTTTCCCTTCATCCGACATGCGAAATTCGTTATCCGATATTCGATCTTCATCTTCTTTCGAAATTCGTCCCTCGTTCTTCGTACTCTGATCTTGATTCAGGTTCCTGTCAAATAAAACTTCATTCGTCTGTATCCTGTATGCAACCCTGATCAGCGGCATTTCAGCCACGGTAAGTCCTTTGAAGATGAATTCCTCGACAAACATCAGGCAGGCATCGCTGTGTGTGGTGATATAGTGTACATCGGCCGGTTTGAAATCGGGGAGAATAGGAACGACCACGGCCCCGAAGGTAACCGTAGCGATATAAATAATGCCCCAGTTGGCAGAATTCTTCCCCAGAAGCACGACCTTATCCCCCTTTTTTATACCGTTTCTCATGAATATCCCGTGGATGTCAAGGATCCTGGCGGCAACATCATGATAGGTATATGTGCCTCCACCGTAATCGGATAATGCCATGTTATTCCAATTGTCGCGGATACTGGCTTCGAAAAGCGCTGTCAGATTTTCTTGAACAGACATAATGCTGAAATAAGTACGAAGTTCTTAAAAATAATTCACTTACGACGTAAATACCTCGTATAATTCAAGAAATTTCAGGATGCAGTTTTCCCAGTTGAACCGGGAAGCATACTCTATAGTCACTCTGGCGCTTGATACCAGGTCTTTTTCACGAAGTTCGAGCCCGTTGCGGAGAACCGATGCCATATCGGAGGCGTTGGAATTGTCCCAGTAAAATGCAATGACACCCCCGATTTCGGGAAGGCTTGACGACCGGCTCAGGAACACCTGTTTCCCGGTCAGCATAGCTTCGATTACAGGCAGGCCGAAGCCTTCGGCCAGGGAGGGGAACAGGAAAGCCCTGCAATTCTTATACAGCCAGTATTTCTCGTCTTCATCAACCGGGCCTGCCAGGATGATATTACTTTTGAATTCCGTCGTCTTTAAGATTTGTCGTATCCTGTCGCCATATGAAGTCCGGTTGTTCCCTCCCAGCACCAGCACATGATCCGGGAAGTGTTCCATCATCGGGATGAGAGTATGGAGATTCTTGGATTCTTTAAAGACCGACAAGGAAAAGAAAAACGGCCTGTCGGGCATCCAGCCTGGTCTTTCCGCGTCAGGCCTGGATTCCAGCCTTACCCCGTCGTGAATCGTAATAACTTGTTTATTGCGGGTGTTAATATGCTCTTTCAGTACTTTCCCTGTATAATCGGAGATCACAGTAATCGCTGAAGCCCTGTCTACATTCAGCTGGAGCTTCTTAAGGTATTTTGAGATCCCGGATGGTTTTTTATCGCTCAGAAAATTAAGATCGTGAACGGTAAGGATAAATTTTGATGAAGGGTGAGGGAGATGTGACGGAAACTGGTGAAGGCTGTGCCAGACGTCAGCCTTCGGGCTCAGGCCTGGTATTAAACGCTGCCAGAAACCAGTCCTGATCCAGGTTGCATCAGAATACTTCGGGAATTTGAAACCAGCCGGGACCAGAAATGAAAGTTCAATATCCCGTGGACGGTATTTCATCAGTTCATTGGCAAAGTTCATTGAATACTGGCCCAGGCCCGAGTAGGGGTCGTTGGTTTTGTATATGTCGACGAGGAGCTTCAAACCTAAGTGTCTTGTACAGTTTATAAAAAGCGAAATAGCGAAATGGCGAAATAATATTTTCGCTTTTCGCTTTTCGCTATTTGATTCAGCAAAGTAACAAATTTACTATCTTGCCGGATAATTATGCTGAATAAATTTCTTAAAGATCTTCGGAAAAGGGATCATAAACCTGGTTTTGGAGCACTTGACATACTCCGTTATATAGGACCCGGTTTATTGGTTACTGTGGGTTTTATTGATCCTGGTAACTGGGCATCGAATATTGCCGCAGGTTCCGGATACGGGTACACCCTGCTATGGATGGTCAGTCTCTCCACCCTGATGCTGATCATTCTTCAGCATAATGTGGCACATCTCGGGATCGCCACCGGCCTGTGCCTTTCCGAAGCAGCTACCATGCATCTCAGGCCCTGGGTCTCGAAATCTGTTTTATGGTCAGCCATGGGAGCCTCGGTTTCCACATCCCTGGCCGAGATCCTTGGTGCAGCTATAGCTTTGAACATGCTGTTTAAAGTCCCCATCCCTGCCGGAGCGATCCTGACCCTTGCCTTCGTGATGATCATGTTACTCACAAATTCCTACCGGAAAATTGAAAAATTTATCATCGCCTTCGTATCTCTCATCGGGCTGTCATTCCTGTATGAACTCACCCTGGTAAAGATCGACTGGGCTGCAGCGGGAATCGGCTGGGTGAACCCGTCCATGCCCGCAGGATCAATGCTTGTTATCATGAGCGTTCTGGGTGCAGTCGTGATGCCCCACAACCTGTTTCTTCATTCTGAAATTATTCAAAGCCGGCAGTGGAATCTCGAAAACGATTCAGTAATCCGCCGTCAACTTAAATATGAATTTTTCGATACCCTGTTTTCAATGATCATTGGCTGGGCAATCAACAGTGCAATCATCATGCTGGCAGCTGCCACATTTTTTACAAACAGGACGCCGGTGGATGAACTGCAGCAGGCCGAAAGTATTCTCGCCCCTCTGCTGGGCACACATTCAGCCATTATTTTCGCCCTGGCCCTGCTGTTTTCAGGCCTGGCTTCAACCATAACCTCGGGAATGGCCGGTGGTTCAATCCTGGCGGGGATCTTTGGAGAACCATACGATATCAAAGACAGCCATTCAAGGCTCGGAGTTATAATTTCACTGGTTTTGGCGGTTTTAATAATTTTCCTGATACGAAATCCCTACCAGGGGCTCATCATATCCCAGGTTATCCTTAGCATTCAGCTGCCGTTCACTATTATCACCCAGATCAGACTGACCTCATCAGCAAAGGTCATGGGAACCCATGTGAACAGGAAAAGGACGACCGCCCTGCTGCTGTTCATCGGTGCCATCGTTACATACCTGAATATTCGCCTGCTCATAAGTTTCTTTTAACTTTGCTGAATGAAGAAGATTCCGGGAAAAGTAATCCGCTGGTTTGCGTATTTGCTGCTGTTGCTGCTGGTTTTTGAAGCCTTGCTTTATTTCTGGGTTCCGGTTTATGATTTCCCTGAGCCAAAACCATTCTCCGGTGATAAATTTTTTAATCCGTACGAAGGGCTTGACAGCATCGGCTGGAAAAAATGCAATTTCCACTTTCATTCCAGGGAGTGGTGGGGGCTGACTGCCGGCCGCAACAACACTGCCCTGGAAGTATACCGGGTTTACAAACAAATGTTGAAATATGATGCTCCCCAGATATCGAATTACCAGAGTATTTCAAAAGATTTCAGGGATTCGGCTTTTTATGTCCCTTCATATGAGCATGGTTTCGGGATCAGGAAGAAGCACCAGATGCTGATCGGGGCAAAAAAAGTGCTTTGGCTTGATTATTCACTGGTACAGAACCTGAACCATAAACAGCATATCCTGAATATGCTTAGACCACTTAGCGATATTGTGGCCATTGCCCATCCCGACTGGGAGGGAGGATATTCCACGGGTGACATGAAGTACCTTTCAAATTATGACCTGATCGAGGTGCTCGATAATAACTGGAGATCGGTTCCTCAATGGGATGCGGCCCTTTCGTCGGGCCATGTTGCATGGATACTTGCCGATGATGACGCGCATAATATTGAAAACCCCTATCAGATCCAGCGTTGTGCCACCTATATCAATTCTCCGGTGCTGAAGGGAGACTCATTGGTAAGGTCATTGAAGTGCGGACGATCTTACGGGATTGATATTTATATGGGGAATAACTGGACGTTCAAACAGAAAGCAGACGGGGCCGGAAAGATCCCGAAACTGAGGTGCGTTACTATGAAGGGGGATACTTTGAAAGTTTCAGTGGGAGGCGAAGTGTTCAAGGTCATGTTCATAGGCCAGGACGGGAAGATCAGGAAATCGGTGTACGGGGATACAAGTCTCTGGTACAGGTTCACTGCTGCTGACACATATATAAGGACAGAGATCACCTTTATTGCACATCATGAACCTCCTGCCATTGGCATGGGTGATATTATGTACCTGAACCCTGTTTTCCGTTATGACGGGAGAGTCCGTTCCAATGATCTGCAGGCGGAGGTTAACTGGCCGAGGACATGGATATTCAGGTTCATGAGCTTCGGCTCGGTGCTTGCAATTCTTTGGGTTGTTTTCCGTTTAAGAAAGAACAGAAAATCAAGGCCGACCAACGATGCCGTCAAACCGTAAAATATACTGGGCTTTAGGAATACTGCTGGTTTTATCGGCGGTGATCAGGGCTTTCATTGCCGGCGCCATAGAACTTGGCAATGATGAAGTGTATTACTGGACGTATGCCAGGTTCCCCGATATGAGCCATTTTGACCATCCTCCCATGGTCGGACTGGTGATACAGCTTTTTACCCTGAACCTGAGGTTTGACAGTGAAATTTTTCTTCGCCTGGGATCGGTGGTCCTTGGAACTGCCTCAACCTGGCTCATCTTCCTGATCGGGAAGAAGATCAAAAATCCGGCCGCGGGGCTTTATGCCGCTTTTCTTTTCACCACTTCCTTTTATGGCTTTATCCTGGTAGGGACATTCATCCTCCCTGATACACCCCAGGTTTTTTTCTGGTTGCTGAGCATGTACCTCCTTGTTTGTTCGCTTCCTGATGAAACTCTCTCGAAACATAGCCGGACCATGCTGTTTTTTTCGGGTTTAAGCATGGGCTTGGCGCTTCTCTCAAAATACCATTCGGTGTTCCTGCTTTTTGGGTCAGGGATGTTCATCCTGTTCAGCAACCGTAAATGGCTGCTTGCAAAGGAAAGTTATATCGCCCTTCTGATGGCTGTTCTACTGTTCATGCCTGTAGTTTTCTGGAATGCCAATAATAACTATATCAGTTTTACATTTCATGAAAGCAGGGTCGGGATCACACAGTCGGGCATTCAGCCCCGGTATTTCCTCACCGAAATGGCCGGCCAGTTTTTCTATAATAACCCCGTCAACGTAATTCTGATCATACTTGCCTTTATTGCCCTTTTGAGAGGGAAAGAGATTCTTGAAAAGCCATACCGCCGCCTGATCTTATGGATCAGCCTTCCCTTATGGCTTGTTTTCGTTTCGTTTTCACTGTTTCGTTCAACCCTGCCACACTGGACCGGACCCGCCTACTGCGGCTTTATCCTGATTGCAGCTGCCTGGCTTGCAACGCCCTCTTCAGGTACCGGGAGGCTAAGACTTATTCCCTGGCCTCTCGTTTTATCCCTGGTTTTTATCCTTGCAGTGATATCCCTGGTGGTTACACAGATAAGGCTTGGCTGGGCCCCCTTAAAAAAATGGAAAATCGAGGATGTTTCAGCTGACCTCTGGGGATGGAGACAACTGGGTGAGAAATTTGCACCTCTTGCTATCTGGGACGAACAGCATTTCCTTATCGACAAGGGATCACCCATTTTTACATTCCGTTGGTTTCCCGCAGCAAACTTTGACTATTATGTTGCTCGGCCCTCAGGAAGGAAAGTTTATGCCCTCGGCAGCCTGGAACGCATTCATAAATATCAATGGATCAATCGCTTGAGAGGAGGACTTAAAAAAGACGACGATGCATATTTCATTGCCCTTAGCGATGATTACGAAGATCCTGTAAAACTTTACGGGGACCTGTTTGAACTGGTATTGCCTTCCGATACAATACTGATAATCAGGGGGAAAGATACCATCCGTAAAGCTTATATATACAAACTGATCAACCT
>Ga0364867_10367_pt1 | contig 26855 bp, 12 predicted proteins | sample ExccelAu500001D4_3_FD_206915 | JGI IMG/M metagenome (GOLD analysis project Ga0364867, IMG submission 206915) | Enriched cells from Trout Bog Lake Hypolimnion, Wisconsin, USA - BchlTB.Aug13.5000.01.D4 | ecosystem: Environmental > Aquatic > Freshwater > Lake > Hypolimnion/Profundal zone | place... | reverse complement strand
AAATTCATTTTGATGAGAAAAACGTCTGGAATATTTGCCCACCTCAAAACCCGCCGACGAATTAACCGGCATAATATAAAACCAGCCAGAAGAGCCGCCAGGGAAACCACTGTAATGGCTGAAACAACTAAAATAGTAAATCGAGCTATCGGTATAATCGTATCCCTTATCACCAGTTACCCTTGTTTCAGGAGTTAATTGAACTGCACCCGAAGGGGCAACAGCACCCGGGTACGTACCTCCATCATTCCCCCACTTGGTAATCACATTACTTTTTGTTGTACCGATAAACGGATCGACATAATCAAGGCCACTGTCATTTTGAGCAAAAGCCGCAAAATTTAACGCCAATAGCAGCGCACTGGCTATAGTTGCCAGCTTAACAAATGGTTTTCCGTCCATTCTTATATTTTTATGTAGATTTTCTTTTTATCGAGCAAATACGCAACCACCCAGCAGAGCATCATATAACAAATGGCAAATACCAGCGTGCCCAGGGCACCAGGAAACAGCCGCTGATAAAACACCTGGTTTATCCAATCGTAAAAGCTCAGTTGTGGGTGTACCCAGATAAGTTGCAGGGTGGTTAATAACAATTCGGAAAGCAGGTAAATAGCCAGCGAATTTCTGCCTAAGACGAGGAAAAACTTTGTGCCGCGTTTTAGGTGTTCAATTTCTATCGCGTAAAGCAACAACCCGAGAATCCCCAAATCAATGCCTATTGTTAGCAATGTAAAAGTACTTGTCCATAGTTTTTTTGCTATCGGGAAAAACTGGCCCCAGAACAAAGCAACAACAATCAGCAGGCCCCCGCAGATCATTAATTTGGCAACCGATTCGTAATTCTTTCCTTTTTTCTGGATAAAAGCACCGGCTAAAAAGCCGCCTATCACATTCACAATACCCGTTAACGTACTCAATAAGCCCTCCGGGTCAAAAGCTATTGGGCCACCTTTGTCGTGGTATAAATGTGCGTTTCCCATCAAAACAATATCCAATCGTGTACCTGCATTGCCCAGCATGGTATAGGCTTGGCCAGGTTCGCTAAAGAGCAATAAAAAGGCCCAGTATCCGCCCAACAGTAAAACGGCAATAATGATAGCTGTCTTTTTTGTGCAGTAATGTACAATTAAAGCCCCAAAGAAATAGCAAAGTGCAATGCGTTGCAACACACCCATAATGCGGGTATGACTTAACGGATTAAATGCCCATGTGCCGTTCTCCCTGTGAAAAAACGGGAACCAATACATTAAGTATCCCAATAAAAATATAATTATAGTGCGCTTTAATATCTTCGCGAGAAATGCCGCGTTTGTTTCTAATTTCTTTTGCGAGAAACTAAGCGCGTTGCCCACAGCGAACAAAAATGATGGGAACACCAAATCGGTCGGCGTAAAGCCAATCCAGGGCGCATGATCGAGCGGTGTCCACACATCGGCACCCGATCCGGGTGCATTTACAATAATCATAAAACATATCGTCATCCCGCGAAAAACATCGAGCGCGGTAAATCTTTCCTGACTTATACCCATATCATTAATTAATTTGTGCAGTTAGTTTTATTTTTGTACGACACGCTCCTGATTCAGCCGACACAGTTACATTGGTAGGCTGCATTCCTTCTTCGTCGTATATTAAAAGGTCGTTTACGCCGTCTTTTAGCCAGCATTCCGGGATATACAAACCGGGAGCATCTATTTTTTCGGGATACCTCCCTAAATTATGCCCGTTAACCCATATTGAACCATGGCCCATATCTTTGGGATTGACCCGCCAAATAGAAGTTTGCCCGTCGGTAAAATGGGTCGTAAATTTGCTGCGATAAAAACAAGGCCCTGTTTTTTGTTTATTTTCGGTAATAACTTTCCATCCTTTAGCAGCAGGCGAAACGCCGATACCACCCTTCATAGCCCAACCTGTTATTTGAGCAACATCGCCGATCATGTTTACTTTTATAGGCTGATCGATGCCACCTTCGTTCGAATAATTCTCAATAAACAGACAAAGACTTATCGGCCCTTTTAGCGCAGCTGTATCGGTGAAAGTTACGTCAAATGGTACGTTCCAGCCATCGTGATGACTTATTTCTTTGCCATTGACAAATACTGTCGCATTTTCATCAACACTTTTAAAAGAAACAGTAACTTTTGAGGTACCCAAGGGCGGCTTGCTGATGGTGGTTTCAAACCACCCATAGCCTTCTTTCAGGTTGAACGCATCGTCGCCAATTTTATATTTTTTAAAGAGAGCAGTATCAAACTTAGGCGGTCCCATTTTAACCTCGGCTTTTTGCGCCGCTTTGGCAAAATACCAATCGGTTAAGCCACTGATAAACGGACCACCTTTTTTAATAACCACCTTGCCAAAAATGCCTTTGCTGTCGATATTATCAATCGGGCCCATATAAGCGGGCAGTTTGTCGCGCCCATCATGAGCGGTAAAAACAGCGAGGGTATGTTTTCCTTTTTTAAGGTTAAGCACAACTTCACCATCACCCAGTTTCCATTTTGCCGCCTGTTCGCCGTCCACAAACGCCTGACCACGATCACCCCCTTTTACCTGTATAGTATATTTCCCCGAAACAGGTACAGAAAGACTGGTCCGATACCAGGCATCGGCAGTCAAGTCACCATCGGCACCCATTTGCATAGGCGTTTTACTATGCAACCAATTGGCGGTGTTTAAGTCGCGCATTGCTGGCTCGCTGGCGCTTTTTTGCTCCCATTTACTAAGAGGAAGTGCTGTAGACGGCTTGACCGTCGGTTGGTCATTTTCTTTTAAAAGCAATGACTTTTTATCGGTATAAACCCATACTGGGTTATTAGTATTCTCAGACACAGGTGTTTCTGTTTCCACATTAATAGTTGGACCTTTAACAGATACACCAGCCACATACCTTGCCTCAGTTACAATATAGTTTTCGTTGCCAACGTTTGTTATCCAAGTTTTATCGGTCCACGCCCTGTTCATTGCCAAAATACGGATTGTTTGCGTTCCCGCGATAAAGGTGTACTCCAACGGCTTGTCGGTATCGGGCATTGGGATATCTAAATCAACTTTACCTTCAGTTATCCTAATTTCCGGTGATTGCGATTTTACTTCTGTACCACTACCGACGGTAAAATGAAGGGATAAATCAGATCCTTTGTTGCAATCTGCAATGATGGTAGTGGTGTTATGCTGTTTCACTACCGCAAATATCCTCGTATAAGCCCAATCAAGTTTAACTTCGGAATTAATATTGAAGTTATGTACCAATGGATAAATCTCTCCGGGGGCAACTGTTAAAGACTGATTATTTGCCCCTATTTTGGTTTGGACCGGATTTATTCCCGGATTGTCGAGGAATATCAGGTCGCCATTGGGGCTGGTGCGCGCGCTTATCTTTAAGGCTGTATCCTTTACTATATTATTATACGAAGTAGTAGCGTCCGTGCTATTTTCGAGTATATCCTGAAAGCTGCGGGCAAACCAGGCTGCCCGTTTAAATGTATAATAGATAGGCCGCAAATCTCCGGCCTGACCAATGGCTGTGCCATAATCATAACTTGCCGCATCTTCATTGTTATTGGTATAACCGAAATTAGAACCGCCGTAAGCCATATAATAATTATAGCCATTGCCGCCGTGCACAATTATTTTCCAGGTTCGGCGATCAAATACTCCGGCATCCTCTGGTTTGGCGCCATATTGTGTGTACCAAACACTCCAAAACTCGGTACTGAACCAGGGGTTGGGCCTTGTTGGATCATCCAGTTTGCCATCGGCAGCCGGATCGCTGGAATGATGTAGGCCGCTAAAAAAATAAGGCACCTGTAAACCCAAGCTCAGTGCCTTGGCTTGCAAATGTTTAAAATAGCCATCGGGTATTATGGTGCCCCAACTTTTGAGGTGCTCATTTTCGAGCTGCACCATGATTACCGGGCCACCTTTATTTATTTGATTATTGAATACGATGGGTAATAGCTTATCAAAAAAATTGTCGACACATTGCTCAAATACTTTGTTGTCTTCGCGTACACGCAAACCCTTTTTAAATTTAAGCCACAAAGGGTAACCGCCATTATCCCATTCGGCGCAATAGTAAGGGCCTACCCGCACAATGGCATACATGCCCAACTTTTTTACCATAGCAAGGAATGCACCCAGATCATGGTCACCTGAAAAATTAAACACATTTTCTTTTTCTTCGTGAAAATTCCAGAAAGTATAAATCTCAACACAATTAAACCCGGCCCTTTTTATTCGTAAAAGCCGGTCGTACCAAAGTTGACGGGGCACCCGCGCATATTCAAGTCCGGCAGACACGATAAAGGTCCGCTTTCCATTAATTAAAAAACCTTTGCTGTCGAAGTCAATAAAAGGTTTTGCAACAGGAGCTGCCGGAAATATATGATCGTTGCTGCTTTGCGCAAAGACAGTCGCTTTATAAAATGAAAATATAATCGATATTATGATCGATAAGAAAAAAACTCTTTTCATGTGGGCTTATTAATTATTAGTATGAAGCCAGTATAACTTGCTGATATTTTGCAAACAGTCTTTTCGATGTTTCAACAGCATCTCCTTTGGTTATGTCGGGATAGGCATTATCATGGGTATTAACCCATTGCCATTCCCAATTTTTAACCTGTTTATCAAAATCAGCGGCATCAAAAGCAGTTCCGGCGGCCATTGCTTTGTCCATTTGGTTAATGAACAATACCCAGCGTTGCTTGTAATAGCCTTTTATCAGGCCAGCCCATTGCCTGTTCGAGTATTCGCGCAAGCCACTTTCTTTATCGCCCCAAAGGGTGACTATGTCGCGGGCATTAAATTCATAAAGGTCTTTTTCGGTGCTTGTTATGCCATTTGCCCTGGCTTCGTTAATCCATTTTCCTAATAAAAAATCTTTACGGGTGTTAAGCAACGCATCCATATCATCCATCAATTGTAAAAACTCCGAGCTGTATTTTTCAAATAAAACTTTGTCATTACTTTTATAGGCTGCTGCCATTTTTTGCTGAACGGGCAGCGCGTAATTGGCCAGTACTTGCCGGGTCACATCGACTAAATCATATTGGTAGCCATCACTTTTCTTTAAACTATCTGATGCCTGCACAAGCAGAGCCCAAGCTTTGTATAACTCTTTCGGATCATAATCAAGGTGCGTTAATACCCTGTCGACAGATTTTTCCAAGGTTGGCCGGGCAACGATGATGGACTCAGGCCCACCTTCGGTAAGTCCTCCGCTATAAACCGAATTCAGCAACAGGTGCCATGCCTCGTTTGCCAATTGGCTGTTTTTGCCGTAACGTCTTTTTGCATAGTCTTTTACCCAGGCATCAGCATCTATGGGGGTGTCACGCCATACATTGTCGAGCATCAGCTCAAAAAGGGCGGGATTTTGCTCTATTCCTTCTGGTGTAAGGCCAATTCCCAGCATATTTTTTGATTCGGGGTCGTGCAGGGCAATTGCCGGGTCACAAGCTACGTGCCGCATCCTGCCAAACAGGCTGATATTACCGCCAAAATTTTGCAGCATATTCCATATCCAGGGCTTTCCATAATAGGCTTCGGTACGGTTCCACACTGGATGAGCATCACTGTAAAGGTCCAAAACGATCATGTGATTATCGGGTACGGCATTCAATAATGCTTTAATTTGTTGCGGCTGCCAAAACTTGTTGTTATAGTGAAACATCCAGCCCTGCATTACCCAAATAGCTTTGGGATCGGCGGCGGCCATGGAATTAAACACTTTTTTGCTCATTCCATCCAAGTAGGTGGAATCATTGGTTGGCGGAACATTTTCATTAAAGGTATCGGCAGAATACAGATGATCTGTCCCGAATTCATTTTCTTGTGCTTCGATATAATTTTTGCCGATAGTCTCAAACATCGGGTCATCCGGATCAAGTATATACACATCGGGGAAACCCGCGCCCCAATTTGTCTTTTTTACTTTTGCCGAGGGAAATTTGTCTTTGAAAGATGGTGGCACGTGCCCGGTAAACGACGATAAAACAGGCGTCATTCCGAATAAACGCTCACGCGCCAATATCTTTTTTTGCAACTCTTTGTGCGAATCCATCCAGTGCTGCGGCAGAGGGCCACCCCAGGCATCTATATTTCCCATCCAAAACCAGGAAAAATAGGCCGGCCCCGAAAAGAAAGCATCCAACTGGTTATCCGTAAAACCCATTTTTTTGTAAACATCCTGCCAAATGGCTTCTTCGCCCGTTATAGCCAGAGGTGTATTTATACCATTCAATGCCATCCAATCTATTTCTTTTTGCCAATGGTCCCAGTCCCACCACGACATGGAGTAATTGAAGGTGCAATAGTTAAGATAATAGCGGTATTTGTAGGGAGTAACTTTGTGTATTTTCTGTTTAACCAGGGGCAGGTTTACCGGCAACTTCAAATTAGTGCCATTCCAACCTATGTCGCAGAAGCAATAATTTTTCAGGTAATAATTCAAAGCGGATGCTACCGACAGTCCATTGTTTCCGCGCAATACAATTTTACTACCCTTCCGGTCAATCTCAAAAACATCTTTGCCATTTTGTTGTGGTATATTTTCGATCAAAAAAGAACCCGATCTGCCCGGAATTACCCGCTCAATAAAGGCAATTGACGCGGTTTTATTAACCTGGGCTATGCCATTTAAACTTTGTAGTAATATTATTATAATCAGATATTTACGCATGCAGATTTGTTTGAAGACTCACGATTTCGGGTAATCGATCAAGTCCATAATAAATATTTAAAAATAGGCAACCAATTTCATAGTTTACCTATTAGCCTTGTATAAACACCGACTTCAAAACAAACAATTATAACACTGCCGATGCCCCCAATAATTATAGCTTTACCGCTAAAGGTAAATATTTAGCAATCAGGTCCTCGTAAAATGGTTTCAATTCTGAAACCACTGGCACTACCGGACTTTTTGAATACAGGTCATAAGGGTTAAATTTATCAACCCATTTAAACATCTCCTGATCATGAGCATTCAGCAAATGGTCATAAGCTTTTTCCCTGTGTTGCGAATAAAATGAATGATAACGGATCATATACAATGCAGGCTCGGGCAAATAATCTTTTACCAAATGGTACAGATATTCATCATGTCCCCAGGACATGTGTACGTTGTCGAGGCCGCAATGATGGGTATACACACCATATTTTGTATTGTAACGCTCATCATTAAAGTCAGGGTTATCAGCAAAAAATTCAGGATAAACTATCTTGTCCGAAAATTTACAACCAACTGGGAATGAATCGCCTACCACATTCCATTGTGGTTCGCCAAATAAACACAATACTTTTCCAAGGTCGTGTATAAAACCAGTAAGCACAAACCAGTCGGGATAGCCATCGGCTCGAATAGCCTCGGCTGTTTGCAACAGATGTTGCAATTGATCGAGCTGCAAATCGGGATCAGAGTCATCTATCAAGGTATTTAAGAACTCCATGGCCTGCCACCAGGGCATTTCTTTTTTGTCGAACTTTAAGAAATTGGCTTTTTTTGCCAATACATTGCTGTAGGTTTGATATTTATGATTCAACCTGTAAAATTCACGTACACCGTCAATTTCGGGTTTATCATAATTTCTGAACTCATCTTTGTCCTTAGCTGGTTTACCAGCTTCGGGATATCTTCTAAGCACATCCTCATCCCAATCCTCCAGGTGAGATAAAGGCGACATTTCATCATCAGGTAGTTGTGTCATAAATATATTAGTTTAATGTAATTTCAAAAAAAGCGGGCTTTCCCGACAGATCACCCGCTAACCAATCAAAGCTAAAAAAAAGGACCCTCCCTAAAACCCACCTTTCCCTCTCCACTTTCGCGGAGAGGAGTTAAAGGTGAGACCTAAACAATGAAGCGGGCTTTTAGAAGTGTCCTGATTGTAAACTCATTTAATAGTTGGGGTTTTGTGTAATTACCCCTTTACTTTCGTCGATAATTTCCTGCGGGATTGGCACATAATAATTCTTTGGCCGCTGAAACGTCCTTGCCGGAATAATTACTGAACCATTATATGGTGCCAGCGGCGAAGCTGTTTTAGGCTTGCCCACCACAGTGTCTATATCAATAATTTTATCTTTGTCCCAGCGCAGCAAATCCTGCCAGCGTACATTTTCACCGCCAAGCTCAACCCTTTTCTCGTGCATCAGTTGTTGCATGCCCGCTCCGGTAACCGTGCTCAAACCGGCCCTTTGCCTTACGGCGTTTATTTCGGCATCGCCTGCTCCGGCACCACTTTGCCTTATTTTCGCTTCGGCAACTATTAAATAAACTTCCGCTGATCTTAAAAGCGGCTGTTTTAGGTCGAAATTGAAATTGCCGTCGCCGCTTGGCATAAAGGCCGTATATTTTTTGATGTAATAACCTGTGGTCGACATGCTCGGCAACATCCTGCCAGTAGACTGGCCTGCCCGCCCGGTAAACATTTGCACTGCGTCTGTCGGCGATATCGTCACCAAATTGGTTTGATAAGGAATAGTATCCCCAACAGCCAATACAGAAGCTTGTTTTCTTACGTCCCCATTCTCAAATTGATCTACAAAATTTTCAGTTGGGTGGTGAAAGCCCCATCCGTTCCATGGCCGTGGCGAAAAATAGAGTGCCATCGGCGATTGCATTGATCCAGCAATCTCACTATTTTCGTTCCAAACGGCAAATAATAACTCGGTACTATTTACTTGCTGAGTACCAGGTGTAAAATTATCGGTGTAGTTGGGTGATAAGGCGTAGTTAGCGTCGGTGGTTACTGCTGTACCATACTTGATGGCATTTGCAAAGTTATCTTCGAACAAATAAAGCTTGGCCAATAACCCTTCGGCAGCACCTTTGCTAACCCGGCCTTTGTCTGCCGCGTCATAAGTTTCGGGCAATAAGCTAACCGCTTTCAATAAGTCCGATTCGACCTGGGCTTGTATTTGGGCGGCAGTAGACTTAGGAACATTGTACGATCCGGTTTGCACGTTACTTTCCGTAATTAACGGCACGTCACCGTATAGCTGGCTTAATATAAAGTAGGCATGGGCCCGAAGAAAATAAGCTTCACCCATTGAACGATCACGTATGGCCTGATCCATAACGGGAACTTTCGGGATATAAAGGATGGCGTTATTTGCCCTGCCGATTTGTTCGTAAGCAAATGGCCAGGTATAATAAATTACTTGCAGCGTAGGGTCCGCATTTAAATTCCCTACCGCCTGAAAATCAGGGTGGTCTCCCGCAACGTAAATATCATCCGACTGATCGTCGTAGGTATATAAGGCATGTCCCACCCAATCTTCGGTATAAAGGATATTGTAAATCCCCAAAACACCTGCTATCACATCGCTTTGGTTACGCCAGTAAGTCCCGGTGGTGTACGATCCGGTGGGCGTTTGCTTTAGTGGCTGTTTTATGCAGCTTGCTATAAATACCAGGCTAAAGCATAATAGGCTTAATATTTTGTATCTAATTGAATTCATATTTTAATATTTTATGAAATTAAAAATTCGCTGACGCGCCTATTGTTATATTCCTCGCACTTGGGTACTGGGCAACATCGACACCCCTTTGCGCGTTTCCGTTGGTGTACCCCAACTCTGGCGTATACCCTTTGTAGCCTGTAAACATTAAAACGTTATACGAGGTTAAATACAAACGGATATCGGGTAATTGAACACCCACAAGTGTCTTTTTTACAAACGTGTAGCCAAGCGAAACACTTTTTAAAGATAAATAATCGCCATTCTCTACCCACAAATCCGAAGAACGATAGTTATCATTCAAGTTTGTATTGGTAAGCCTTGGGATGGTATTGCTGGTACCAGGGCCATGCCATCTTCCTAACTGTTCAGCATACCAGTTAAAAACTTCTGTCCCATCTAAACCTGCGAGGCGGTCAGCATTGTATAGCTCAAAGCCAGCTGCACCTGCAAAATTGAAGGAGAAGTCGAAGCTTTTGTACGATAACGAGCCGTGGAAGCCGTAAACAAATTTAGGATTCGGGTTTCCGAGGTTAACACGATCAGCGTCATTAATAACGCCATCGCCGTTGATATCTACAAACCTTACATCACCAGGTTTAATATTCCCTTTGTTCGGGTCGTTTCTGAGGTACGGGTCGCTGTCAATCTGTTGTTGGGTCTGATATAGGCCGGCTGTTTTAAATCCAAAGAACGAAGCAATAGGTAACCCTTCATAGGTTCGAGAAATATCCACATTTTCCCTACCATAAGGAGTGGAAGCTATGTATCCATTTTCCCCGTAAAGTTTGGTTACTTTGTTCGTTATAAACGACCCGTTTGCAGCAAAAGAATATTTCAGTTTCCCGGCAAGGGCAGTATTTGTATAATTTAATTCTATTTCGACCCCATGATTGTTCATTTCGCCAGCATTAATATCTGGCAAATTAATATTACCCGGATCATCAGGCAAAGCCACCTGTGCTCCGAAGGTCTCAACAATCGGAACCTGTATAAGCATGTGGGTAGTATTCTTATTAAAATAAGTAACCGAACCGTTAAGGCGATTTTTTAAGGCTGAAAACTCTAAGGCTATATTTGTCTCACTTCCAGCTTCCCAAGATATATTGGGGTTGGCAAGTTGAGTTACAAAAGCTCCATTTTGTATGGCTGTATTGGTACCTAATGCATAGCCGTAACTACTGCCATATCCTAAGGTACTCAGGTATTGAAATGGCAAAACGTTTTGATTCCCCAATTCGCCCCAGCCACCGGTAAGTTTTAAAGAATTGAAAATATTTTTTATGGCATCGCCATAGAATTTTTCGTCAGAGATTCTCCAGCCTGCCGAGAATGCCGGAAAATAACCCCATTGCTTACCGGGCGCGAATATGCTCGATCCATCAGCGCGCATGGTTAGAGTTAATAAATACCTTTTGTCGTAATCGTAATTGGCACGCACGAAATACGACTGCAAACCTTCACTGGGATCATTATAGCCGCTATTGCCTGCGCTGCCCCCTAAACTCAATACCCGCTGAGCCGGGTCGGTATCTGAGAACCCTGTGCGGGAAGCATTTACAACATTGCCTTTATTTAATTGTGCCGAATACCCACCGGTGAAAGTGATTTCCTGAACGTTGTTGAAAATTTTATTATAGGTCAGGTAATATTCTTCTACAAATTGTGAAGTTGTTGAGTACCCCTGGTTAAGCGTAGAAACAGAAGGCCCCCTGGTTTGCTCGGGGGTGGCAACAGAAAAGTTGTAATAATCCGAATAGTTGCCATCGTATCCATAGTTGGCCTTTAATTTTAATCCTTTTAAAATTTCCAACTCGGCGAAGCCATTGGCAACCAACCTGTTTGTTCTGTTATATTGATCAGTCAGCTTGGCTGTTTCAACCGGGTTATTGATATCTCCCAATTGGTTATCAGCCTGCGAACTGCCCCATGAGCCATCAGGGTTCATTACCGGAATGGCAGGGTTGAAACGGATAGCGCTCCATACCAAACCCGTTTGAGTAGACCTCGTATCGGGCGAGACATTATTTGAATTAGAGTAGAGTATAACTTCGCCCACTTTTAATTTAGAAGTTACCTTGTGATCGGAGTTAACCCTGAAATTATAACGGGTGAAAACAGAGTTTGGGATCATCCCTGTCTCGTTATAATAATTACCTGATATACTATAAGTGGAGCTTGCGCTACCTCCGTTTACCGAGACATCAGCGTTTTGAACATGGCCGGTACCAAATAAAGCATGTTGCCAATCTGTCCGTTGCACCGAGTAATAAGGATTGCTCCAAATGGTCGGTGGCGTTAACCCATCGTTGGTGTACGACTCGATTTTGAGTTGTGCCAGTTCGGGCGCGGTAAGCATATTTATAAATTTTACGGGGGTATTTTGTCCCTCGTAAAGATTTACACTGGTTTTCAGTTTTTCATTATAATTACCTTTTTTGGTGGTTATTATAACTACGCCATTTGCCGCCCTTGAACCGTAAATAGCAGATGCAGATGCATCCTTTAAAACCTCAATAGAAGCAATGTCATTTGAATTCACATCGTTTAATCCTCCCGATGGCACCCCATCAATTACGATAAATGGGTCAGCGTCGTTTATAGTACCTGTACCTCTGATACGTATGCTTGGCGTACTACCGGGGGAACCATCACTCCTAACAATATCAACGCCCGCGGCCCTTCCCTGCAAGGCATCAGCCGGGTTACTTACCGGAAGGTTTTTCAAATCGTCACCTTTTATGCTCACTATTGAGCCGGTAACATCTCTTTTTGCCTGGGTGCCATAACCAACCACCGTCACTTCATTCAGGGTGCCAACCGAATTAGGCATCACAATCGTGATGTTATCCAGTACTCCATCACCAACAGTGACGTGCTTTTGGATAGTTTTCATCCCAATGAAAGAAACGCTCAGGTCGTATTCTCCTGGAGGCACAGTCAGTTGAAACTTTCCTTGTACATCAGTAACAGTTGTTAGGTTAAGTTTTTTAATTACCACCGTTGCTCCAGGAACGGGGAGCTTGTCCTCGTCGATGACTACACCCTTTATCAGGGTTCCCGCGACCATCAAACGTAGCTTGCCTAAATCTGAAGACCCGCGTCTTCCGGTAGTTCCGGTCGCTTTCACCTGCAAAATCAACATTGCCATAAAAAGCAAAGTGAGTGCGGCAGGCTTTAACAAAGATCTTTGACAGGATCTTGTTGCTGTAAAGCACTTTTTAGTTAAAGTTTGAATCATAGAATTTAATTTTGTTTCAAAAATTTGTTAATAATTAGTTAATGAACGTGTTATAGAATAGTTATCGCTAGTATTTTTTAACCTTATCGCAACGGGCCATTTTCAATTATTCCTTTTCAAAACCTGTATCTCTTCATTATTTTTGGCGGCGATTAACCAGTAGCTGCCATTCACACCATTCACCTTAATCAGATTCCTGACATCTCCACTTATATTTAAACCTGTTTCACTATATTCCAAGCAAGAAAAACCACCTTTGTTATCTTCCTTTAACACCGACCCAATGCCCGCGTCCAATGGCCCAAACTGAACACGGAAAGGATAAAAATTACCTGCCAAAATGATGTCCCTGGTGCCCGTTTTATATAAATCATCCACCACTATTCCGTTCACCATGCTTTTTTGTACCGATTTAGGTAGCTTTTCCATTGTCATTTTACCGTGCCCCAAATTTTTCAGGACTACCGACTCTAACAGGTTAATTTTCACTGTTTTTGCACTGTCCAGTTTTTCTTTAGAAAACAAATCGGATAACTGGGCATCGGCGAAATCGGCGTACCGCGAAAATCTCTTTTGCAACCAGGGCATCTGATCTAACAATTCGTCGCGGCTGTAATAAGGGAAGCTCTTCCCTTGAATGTAATAGCATAAAATAGGGAGCATTAAACCATCGTCGTTAAAATCGGAACAGGTAACGGTAATTGGTTCTTTTGCCGATGCCTTGAACTGGGTATTTAAACCGAGGTTCCCGACAATAAAATCGATGTTTCCATCTTTTTTCAAATCAACAGCGTTAATCCGGGTCCACGAGCCATTGGTTTCAGACAAGCCGTATTCTTTGGTTTTATCAACAAGCAATCCTTTATGATTCTCGAAAACTGTGATTGGCATAAACTGCCCCACCACAACCAGATCAGGCCAGCCGTCTTTATTCAAATCAACCCAAACGGCATCTGTTACCATTCCGGGGTTATTTAGTGTATGGTCTTTTTGCGATTGGTCCACCTCAAACTTAATATCACCCGGACTACTCACGTTCTTTAAAATATAACTGGGAGGTGCCAACGGGAACATCCCGGGCTTAAACCGGCCACCAATAAAAAGATCCGGCTTGCCGTCGTGGTTAATATCTGCGGCCCTGGCGCAACTGGCACTAATGGTTTCTTTGGGCAGCGCGTTTAACACTTCCTTAAAATTCCCTTTACCATCATTTTCAAAAATCCGTCCCTGATAATTAGGGCTCCCTTCCGGATATTCTGCGCCACCGCTTACTAGGTATAAATCCAAATCCCCATCCCCATCGGCATCAAAAAACAGGGCATCTGTATTAAACAAAAGTTTGTTATTGTTCCATGGCTGCGATGGGGCAAGTACAAAATGCCCGTCCTTGGTTTGAAGGTAGAGTTTACTTGCTTGCCCGATACCCGCGCCAATAAAAACATCTTCCAGCCCATCGCCGTTAACATCAGCTTTTGCAATACAGGGCCCCATTTTAGAAACCTGGTAAGGTAATAAAGGAGATATTTTAAAATCAACGAAGGAAGATGCAGTATCGGTGAAAGAAATTCCCGCCGTCTTTGTTACATCGTTAAACAAAGGCTTGATTTTTTCATTACCCTGGGGCGGGCCTATCGGATGGGGCACAGCATTTTTTTGCTCAACGGCTATAAGTTGATTCGCTTTAACATTTTTAAGATCAGATATTTCACCGGTTGGCCATATCACTTTGATAGATTGTATCAGGCTATCTTTTCCCAACCCAAAATGCATAACGGGGTCTACGGAAGATTGGAAACCTCTATTGAAATATTGCTCCTGAAATTGACTGCCGCTACTGGTTGTCACATACACCTTTGAACCAATGCCCGACGTGTTTTTGTTCGAGCCTTTTAACTGTAGCCTTAAATAGTGGGGCTTATTAGCTTTTTCCGATGTGTTATTTTTATAGATGGTAGCCACATCATCTAACTGATTGATAACCAAATCTAAATCACCATCATTGTCTAAATCGGCATAAACGGCGCCGTTACTTATCCCTAATTTAGTGAGCCCCCAATTGGCGGTTTCATTGGTAAATGTTAAATCGCAGTTGTTTTTGAACACGTAATTTGTGAGCTTGGTTGTAGGCATCTTTTGAATAAGTTCCCAGAGCTCCCCTTTGTCTTGTTTTTCCTTCACATATTCGGCTGAGTAACCCGACGTATACTTTACGAAGTCGAGGTTGGTCATATCTTTTTGAATACCATTGGAGATGAACAGATCCTTCCAGCCATCGTTATCAAAATCAGCGAAAAGGGGAGCCCAACTCCAGTCGGTATTTGACACGCCTGCCAATTGTCCTACTTCAGATAGTATAGGGGTGCCGTCAGCATCATTTCCATTATTCAATTGCAAAGAATTCCGCATTAATTGTTTGTGAAAACCATGATCAACCAGCAGATTGAACTTGTCGTAGTTATCGGCCCCACGCAATAATTTTTGGCGATGGTTATCCTCGGGTAACATATCCAGTTCCATAATATCTGGCTTACCATCATTGTTAAAATCGGCAATATCACTGCCCATGGCGAATTCAGAAATATGCTTGGTTGCCTTTGTTAAAACTTCCCTGAAGGTGCCATCGTGATTGTTGAGGTATAGAAAATCGCGTTCGTCGTAATCATTGGTAACATAAATATCTGGCCAGCCATCCCCGTTAATGTCACTTATAGACGCGCTCAAACTGAAGTTTAGTCCGCTCCCATCAATGCCTGCCTGTTCACTTACATCGGTAAAATGTCCGTTATCGTTGCGGTACAGTCTGTTTCCATATTTGGCATTTCGCGTTTTCCGGAGCTTTTCTGTGTTAAAAAATGGGTTAAAAAACTTATCGGCATGATTAATCATCAGCATATCCAAATCGCCATCGTTATCCATATCAAAAAAAACAACCGAGGTCGTAAATGTGCCGGGGGCATCCAAACCATATTGTTTGGCCATTTCTTTGAAATGAGGAACTCCATTTTTATCCGTTCCCTGATTGATATACAATTCGTTCGACCTATTCAAACTATCGCCCGGCCCAGAGTAACAAACATATATATCCATCAGGCCATCGCCGTTTACATCGGCCATTACCACGCCTGTTTTCCATTCATTTCGCCCTGCAACACCCGCAATGCCGGTTATATCTTCAAACTTAAAATTGCCTTTATTCAGATATAATTTATTGGGAGACATATTCCCTGTGAAAAAAATGTCGGGTAAACCGTCGTTATTTAAATCCCCTACCGCAACGCCACCACCATTGTATAAATATTCGTATGTGAGGATGTTCTGATCCTTGGATTCTTTAACATCATTTCTGAATTGAACATTGGAATATGAAGGAGAAATCTCGGTAAATACAGTATCACGACCATGGTTGCAGGCAATCAGCAAAACACAATAAAATGCCAAAATCGTTCTAAGCGGAAATTTCATGTCGAATCAACATTTATGTTAAAAGGTGCCGTTTATAATTGTGCGAACAATCATTTTAAATAATGATCTCGCTCACATTTTTTGCATTTACCCTACGAATTTAAATTTTAGAGGTAAGAGTTTTTCATGAAAACGGGTATTTATTTGCGAAACCGGTTGCGTTTGCTTTTATTTTTTTAAAAATGCAGAAATCTTATTAAAATATTTTCATAAGTTTGATCTGTTAAATCTCTGAAAAGTTGTTGTTTTTATGGCTTTAATTAAGTAACTTAAAACGTTTTTACGACGATTTGTATGATACAATGAGCGGCTTTCAAAATAATACTACGATAAAAATCCTTGCCGAAAAGCTGGGTTTATCAAAGGGTACAGTTTCTAAAGCTTTAAAAGATAGCCATGAAATTAGTATGGTCACGAAGGCCAAAGTTCTTGAGGCGGCGAGGGAACTAAACTACACACCAAACCACTTTGCAAGCGGACTGAAAAGTAGAAAAAGCCGGACAATTGCCGTTATTGTCCCGGAGATTGTGGACAGCTTTTTTTCCCTGTCCATAAATGGCATAGATACCGCGACACAAAAAAAAGGTTACCATATTAACGTGTACATCTCCCATGACCTTTTATGTAAAGAAAGAGATATCATTAAAATGCTGTCCGATGGCAGAGTCGACGGTATTTTGATTTCAATTTGCAAAGAGGCTTCGAATTATGATCATCTTAAAGAAACAATAGATCGGGGAATCCCCTTAGTTTTTTTTGATAGGGTTGCTGATGAACTGGAAGCTGGTAAGGTAATCACTGATGATTTTAAAGGAGGTTATATTGCTGCCAGGCACCTGATTGAACAAGGATGTAAAAAAATATATTTTCTTTCTATTTCCGAAAACCTTTTGATACTGCAAAACCGAGTTAAAGGTTTTATAAAAGCGTTGGCTGAAGAAAACATAGAGGACTTACAAAAAAATGTGCATTTGATTTCAACCGACCCAATTCAGGGCTTTGAGGACATTAAGTTGCTATTATCAAACCCAACCGAGCGGCCTGATGGCCTTGTTGTTTCTGTTGAGTTGTTAACACTTCCGGTTTATAATGCTTGCAGAGAACTCGACATCATTATTCCGGACGAGTTGAAAGTAGTTTGTTTTTCGAATCTGTTGTATGCATCTCTTTTATCTCCATCTCTGAGTACCATAACCCAGCCTGCTTTCGAAATTGGTTTTGAAGCCGCCACTTTAATTTGCAATTCAATTGAAAAAGGTACTATTATTAAGAAGGAAAAAATTATTTGTCCTTCGAGACTCGATGCCAGAAAATCATCCTGCGTTTAAAGTGATTCGCTACTTCTCCTACCAATATTGATCATTTCTTTTTCATTTGCAGTTTCGAAACAACTGAATCTCCGATTGCTGTCCCGAGGACATTGGAAACTTCGCATGAGTTATGAAAATGGATACCGCCATAAAAGCGCGACCAGCTTGTTTCTTTTGCAGCTTCGTTAAATGACTTAAAACTTCGGCTTTTTATTCCAAATTCAAGCTCCGAGGTGTCGGTGTAGGCTATATGATCTCCAAAGACACTTGTTAAGGCTTTGGCAGCAGCTGCTGATATGGTACAATGGCCGCAAGGGTATTCGGGAAAAGGCGGGGTTTGCAAATGCGGGCGCCAGCCGGGGTCAAAATATTTATCAATTACTGTTTCGGGTCTCACCGCGTTATAGGTGTATTTGCCTGCCCATGTTTCAATAAAAGCATCAAACAATGCGATTGCTGTTTTGGCATAAGCGCAAACGGTGGTATTAAAATCGGCCCCGGCTTTTTTTGCCGCGATACCGGTAATACTCATCCAATGCCCGCCGGGCGAAAACTTTTTGTTTACAAATACCACATGCCCAGCCACATTAAGTTTTAAGGGATTGTCATCCCAAAAATCGGCAATATGGGTTTGTTCGGGGGTTAAACTGTCTACGGAGTTCTTTATATAAAGCACTTCCCGGCAGTATCGGCTATTCCTATCTTTTACATTAAATATAGGCGGGGGACCAATGGTGCATTGTTTACCATTTTTCAATATCATAGGCCTTATTTCGCCCCAATGAGGTTCCACCGCTTCCGTATACGCTGGCAGGGTTGGCACCCAGCGGCCTTCCACATTGGTGACTAAAAATTTAGATGCTGTTCTGGTTTTAAAGTAATTATCTGTTTTGCTCCATTGTAACACCGATTTGGCTACGGCCAGCCCATATTCCTCGGATGAACTTAACATGTTATCGGACATTCCGTGTGTTTTGGCCAGGTTGCGTAAACTATCTGTATAATCTTTCATACTGCCCGCCGGAAAAGTAACCGTTTCGCCAACTTTGCAATAAGCTACCATTGCCGCATACTGAAAATTAATTTGGGCATCTTTCGCTGGCTTCGCCACCTCGTTGAAACCATTTAGCTGCCCGCAAAGCGAACTGTAATGTTTCGAATCACCTGCCGAAATCACTTCGTAAGCGGCCACAGCGGCATAAGCATAATTTCTGGACGCGACAACTGGTGTAAAATTATTACCCATTACAATAGTATTCAGTTGATGCACCACTTCACTGAATAAAGCCGGGTTATTGATTACTTTTTGATAATCAGGCTTTTTGCATGAAGCCAGCACACCCATTGCCAGCATTAAAATAAAAATACGGTACATAAACATAATATAATTTTTGTTCTAAAATTTAAAACACATTGGATCATTTGAAACAATGTGCTTTAAATTAATTTTTCAACAGATTTTTCTCTAACCCTTATTTTTCATTGCTCAAAGAGTACGGAAAATCAGCTGCCTTAATGCCCCTTTGGTAATTTGGCACAGCCGACATATTGAAATTGATAACCGCCCCCTGCATCAACGCGGTATGATCTAACCAATTAAAATCATACGGTTTTCCGTTGAATGTGATGCTGTTCACATATTTGTTGGCCGCACTATTGTTGGGCGCGTTGATGATTACTTTTTTGCCGTTTTCTAAATTAAGCGTGATCTTTTTAAACAAGGGCGCACCCAATACATACTGTCCGCTGGCCGGGCATACCGGGTAACACCCCAATGCCGAAAACACATACCAGGCCGAAGTCTGGCCATTGTCTTCGTCACCACAATAACCGTCGGGCGTGGCCCGGTACATTCTGTTCATGGTTTCGCGTACCCAATATTGTGTTTTCCAGGGCTGGCCTGCATAATTATATAAATATAAAACATGCTGTATAGGCTGGTTGCCATGCGCATACTGTCCCATAGCGGCTATCTGCATCTCGCGGATTTCGTGGATTACTCCGCCGTAATAACTGTCGTCGAACACGGGTGGCAACGTAAAAATGGAATCAAGCTTCGCGATAAACGGCTTTTTACCACCCATCAGGTTAATCAGGCCCTGCATATCGTGTAACGCGGCCCAGCTATAATGCCAGCTATTGCCCTCGGTAAAGGCATCGCCCCATTTAAACGGATTAAAAGGTGTTTCCCAGGATCCGTCTTTATTTTTGCCACGCATTAAACCGATTGACGGATCGAATAGTTTGCGGTAATTTAAGCTGCGATTTTTATAAACATCAATCTCGGCTTTCGGTCTGCCCAGCATTTTGCCCAATTGATAAATCGCAAAATCATCATACGAATATTCGAGTGTACGGGCGGCGCTTTCGTTAATTTTAACGTCATAAGGCACATAACCAATTTCGTTATAATATTTTACGCCTAAACGGCCGATGGCGTCCATTGGGCCTTCATTGTTAGCATCATGTACTAATGCCTCGTACAAAGTATTGATATCGTAACCCCGCAAACCTTTAATATAGGCTTCGGATACAATGGAGGCAGAGTTATTGCCTATCATGCATTGCGCATAGCCGGGGCTTGACCATTCGGGCAGCCAGCCGCCTTCTTTGTAATCGTTGATAAGTCCTTCCTGCATTTCTTTGCTGATCGACGGATAAACGAGGTTTAAAAATGGGTAAAGTGCCCGGAAAGTGTCCCAAAACCCGGTACCCGCAAACATATAGCCTGGCAAAATTTTTCCATTGTTGGGACTATAATGCACTACTTGTCCTTTGGCATCAAGCTCATACATTCTGTTCGGAAAAAACAGCATACGGTATATACACGAATAAAAGGTGCGGGTTTGGTCGAGGGTACCGCCTTCAACCGACAGGTGGCCCAGCGTTTTGTTCCAAACGGCTTTGGCCTTTTGTTCGGTAACATCAAATGTTTCTTTTCCGATTTCTCTTTCGAGGTTCAGTTCAGCTTGCTCAATACTGATGAAGGATGAGGCTACTTTTAAATGCACCTGTTCGCCCTCTGTTGTCTGAAAAGTGATGACGGCACCTACGTGGTTATCTTTTAGTTCGGACAAGCCTTCTGCTATTTTGTAATCACTCCATACCGACGCTGTTTTAAATGGCTTGTCGATGTAAATCACAAAATAATCTTTGAAGTTAGCGGGCACGGCATCGCTGTTGCGGGTGCTGTAGCCGATGATTTTATGTTCATCGGGTAATATTTTGATATAGGAGCCTTTGTCGAATGCATCTATTAAAATGTGGGCGCTGTCTGTTTTCGGGTAGGTAATCCTGAAGTTTGCGGCACGCTCGGTGGGGGTAATTTCGGTGGTGAGGTTATAATCGGCCAGGTAAACGCTGTAATAATAGGGTTTGGCTATTTCTGCTTTATGCGAAAACCAACTGGCCCGGTCTTTTTCGTCCAGTTTCAATTTTCCTGTTTCGGGGAAGATAGAAAACTGACCGTAGTCGTTCATCCAGGGTGAGGGCTGATGGGTTTGCTTAAAGCCGCGTATCTTATAGGCGTCATAAGTATATTGCCAGCCATCGCCCATTTTGCCGGTTTGCGCTGTCCAGGTGTTCATTCCCCAGGGCAAGGCTATTGCCGGATAGGTGTTGCCGTTTGACAACTCGGGTTTCGACATAGTGCCCATCAGCGGGTTTATGTATTCAACCGGGTCTGTCAAATGCTGAACGGTTTGCGCGCTGAGGCTGGCAGTAGCTAAGGTGAACAAAGTAATCAGGGTGTATTTCTTCATTTTTCTTTGTTGTTTTATGAATAGTGCTAAATTGGCACCTGTATCTAAAGGCTTGGCTTTATAAATTGCTGTTTATAAATACCAAATGTATGAATGGCAACAGATGCTTTTCCCGAAGTAATCCGTAAGCGCACTTTTGATGCTGTAACCGGACTAAACTTTATCAACCATTTATACCCGATGGTTTGCTTTTCGGTGGCCTCCTTAATCGGGGTCCATGTTTTGCCATTGTTTGAATAGTCGACAGACCAGCCAGTAGTGCGCTGGCCTAATTCAATCACCTCCTGTAACATTAAAACATCAAATGTTTTTTTGGAATGAAGATCAAAAGTTATAGTATCGGTTACATTGGCATCCTTCGTGGCATAATAACTACTTTCCAGATTGTCGACCATGTTGGCTGGTTTGTAATTTGCGCCGCGTGGGTGCAGTGATTTTATAGTAGCTCCGTGAGCGAGATTAGTTTTGAATGTGCCCTCAATCAAACGGTGCAAGCTGTCCACCCTTTGGGAGTCGATTGGTGAAATGAGGCCTTTTTTATTGGGAGGGAAATTTAAAAGCAACACGCTGTTGCGACCAACCGAATTAAAATAAAGGTCCCACAGTTCCGGAACAGTTTTTACATGCGGGTCTTCGTCGGTATGGTAAAACCAGCTTGGGCGAATAGAAACATCAACCTCAGCCGGTACATAAGCAGAGCCATCGACTTCGCCATGATTTAGTTGAAAAATATGTGCGGCTTCATCGCGGATCGAGGTAGGTTCAATTGTCGACCAGCATGGGTCGCCGGATATACCTGATTCATTGCCCACCCAGCGGCAATCAGCAAACTGATAGGAGTTTTTTGTCCCGAAAATTACGCAGTTTGGTTGCAATTTGCGTACAGTATCTGCCCATCGGGTATAGAAAGGTGTAGTAACGTGGTCAGCACCTGCACCGTCCCACCATATTTCCCAAATGGGGCCATAATTTCTGAGCAGTTCTGATAATTCATTGGCGTAATAATCAGCATAATCTGCAGTTCCATACCTCGAATCGTGCCTGTCGTGCGGCCCAAGATAAATTGCAGCCTTTATGCCACTTTTCTTACAGGCATCGGTAAATTCTTTTACCACATCGCCTTTGCCATCTTTCCAGGGGCTATTCTTTACCGAGTAATTTGTGTGTGCGGTGGGCCAATTGCAAAAGCCATCGGCATGTTTCGCCACAAAAATGGCGGTTGTTATACCGCCGCCTTTAAGCACATTCATCCACTGGTTGCAATCTAATGCAGTGGGGTTAAAAAGTTCGGCTGGCGCTGTTCCGTCGCCTTCGTTAACGTTGGCGAAGGTGTTCATCCCAAAATGCACAAAAGCGATGATCTCTCTATGATACCACTCTATTTGCCTGGAATTGGGTAAGGGGCCTAAAGGCGTTGGGGCTGATTGGGCGCTTGCGGTTAGCGGGGCAATCATGCCAACTGTCAGTGTAAACGTTAAATACTTTTTTAATTGCAGTATAGTTTGTTGAAGTCTCATATCATTCTTATTTTAATGAATTAGCTTTTTTTGTGTTCATATTTTATTGGCAATACCATTTTGCTTACGGTATTACTTAACATTATATCTTGAATAGTTATCGGGATCGCCCAAAAAACGGTTATATGGCCGCAGGGAGAACGAAATAGTAGCGGCGCTATCCGGGATATAATATTGGGGCAGGGATATTGGTCCGCAACTGGCATTCCCAATCCCTAACTGTTCGTAATCAAGGCTCAGTACCGTTTCTTTACGGGCTTTTAACTGATATAGGTGTTCGGCCTTGGCCAAATCCTGGTCGGTATAATGCAGCGTGGTAAAGTTTAATTTTCCGTTGGCTACGATTAAAACGCCGTTATCCTCGGCATCGGCTATTTTTAGCCAGCGGACATCCTCGCGGTTAGCCATCCCTTGTGGCCGCTCATAAGGTTCGAGCATTTCAGCAACCTTTTTTTGATATTGCCCGAATGTGGCGGATGTTTTTCTGTCCGAATAGTTTTCATGCGGGCCCCTTCCATACCACTCTACGTTTTCCAGTCGTTGATCTAAAAATAACCGCAAACCTAAACGCGGTATGTCCAAATCATTCTTTGTAGGGCTGAAATTGGCTTTCACATCGATAAAACCATTCCCATAAACAGTATAAGTAATGGTAGTGGTAACTTTAAAGCCCGAACGGGTTAATGCCTCGGTAACCGTAGTTATCGTAGCACTTTTGCTGTTTATCGTATTAAGATTGAAACTTTTCAATGTATATTTCAAACTATCGTACCCTGCTTTTCCCCACTCAATATAGGGCCCTCTTTCTTCGGTTCGGTCGTTATCCATACGGGCGCGGAAAAGGTTAAACATCGGTCCGTTTTGCGCGTTTTTGATTACCGGGGCATTACCATAAACCAGCGATGAGATCGTACCGCTAACTTTATCAAACGTGAGTCCGAATGCTTTTCCGTGAAAGTTTACCATATTATCGTTTTGGGCTACTTCCAAATCAGGTATTTCGGTAACAGGCGTAACTACTGGCTGCACGATAGGAAAAGGAACTGCCAGTTGTTCACTGGCAACTATATGCCCTTGTTTTGCCCAAACAGCATCTTCACGTAACCTAAAGGCTATGTTAAGCCAGTATTCCGCCCCAGCGACAATGACCGGTTTTTGAAACGGAACGGTAATAATTGCCGATTGATCCGGCTGTAGGTTTAATGCAGGCAATATGCCCGATTGAACCACTTTACCATTCGCGGCAAGTGACCATGTAATATCAAATTTATCGAGGTTGATAAAGCTGTATTTGTTGGTGATAATCACTTTACCGTTTAATACATCTTCGGGCTTTATTTTTATGTATTGATAAACTTTCTTTACTTCTTCCATTTCGGGCTTCACCTGCCTGTCGGATGTTACCAGCCCTTTAATGCTAAAGGTGCCGTCATTGGGCTTGTCGCCAAAGTCGCCGCCATAAGCAAAAAACGTTTTGCCGGTGGTGTCGCCGGGGATTACTTTATTTACCCCCTGGTCAACCCATTCCCAAATACAGCCGCCAATTAACCGTTTATGCGATTCGATGGCATCCCAATATTCTTTCAAATCGCCGATGGCATTTCCCATCGCATGCGCGTATTCGCACATAAAAAAAGGTTTTGGTGATTTTCTGTTACCATCCGCAATTAATGAATCTATCGAAGGGTACATATCCGATTCTATATCAGCCACCTCATTTTGCCCCTGATAATGAATTGGGCGTGAATGATCCAGGGCAAGAATTGCCTCTCTACCGGACACAAAATTTTCTCCACCCCATGATTCATTCCCCATCGACCAGATGATTACCGACGGATGGTTTTTATCGCGCTCAACCAATCTTACTTCCCTATCCACGTAAGCGGGTTTCCATTTAGGATTCGTGGTCAGTTTATCGCCCATGCCATGTGTTTCGAGGTTGGCTTCGTCCACCACATAGAGCCCGTATTCGTCGCAGAGCTTATACCATGCCGGATCATCGGGATAGTGACAGGTACGAACGGTATTGATATTGTATTGTTTCATTAATTCAACATCTCTGATCATTACCGAAAGCGGTACAGTTTTGCCATAGCGAGGGTCGACCTCATGCCGGTTAACGCCTTTTAGCAAAATCGGTTTCCCGTTTACCAGCAACTGGCTGTCCTTGATTTCTATTTTCCGGAAGCCGAATTCAGAACTCAGCACTTCTTGTACCGTCCCTTTTTTATCTTTGAGGATGAAGACCACTTTATAAAGATTCGGATCCTCCGCCGACCATAATAGCGGATGATCAACCAGGCCCTCTATTTGATATTTTGCCTCGGAATACGAGTCGATGGACTTAATTGTTTTTGATGCAAACCTTGTATTATCCAGCAATTTGCCATTAGGCTGATAAATCTGTATCTCAAGGGTATCAACCGGAGAGCGTTTTCGCCCATAATTTTTTATGGATGCTGTTACTGAAAATTTTGCTGTGGAAAAGTCGGTCGAGAGATCCGACAGCATAAAATAATCGCGTAAATGCACTTTGGGAGCTGCGTACACATATACGCTTCGGAAAATTCCACTGAACCTAAACATGTCCTGATCTTCGAGGTAAACGCCAGCGCTGTATTTGTATACTTCCACCGCAATCTGGTTTTTACCGGGCTTTATATATTTGGTGATATTGAACTCGGCGGGACTCATGCTATTCTCGCTGAAGCCAACTTTTTCGCCGTTAATCCAGATATAAAATGCGCTTTGAACACCGTTAAAATGTATAAATACTTCCTTGCCATCCCAATCCGCCGGAACATCGAAAGTGCGGCGATATGAGCCAACTGGGTTGGGCTCCTTGCTTACCGTCCAATCCGCAGGGGCCGGGTTAATCACCATTGGAGGGTTTGGCTTAAAGGGGTAAATAAAATTGGTATAGATTGGTGTTCCATAGCCCTGCATTTCCATGTTACAGGGCACCAGGATTGATTTCCAGGAGGCATCATTAAAATCTGTTCGATAAAAATCAACCGGCCTTTCCGATGGTTGTTTTACCCAATTAAATTTCCAGTTGCCATCCAATGTAAAGTAATACGGCGATTCGGATGATACATCCCTTAATGCCTGCGCAACATTGGCGTAGGGAGTGTAGGTAACATGCGTCGGCTCTTTGTTTATCCCAAATATTTGTTCATTTTCCCACTCGGGCACCTGTGCCCACGCTGTAGTTAAACAAGCTATTAAACTCATTGGGATGAGTAGTTTTTTAAAGTTCATTATAGTTATTTCGTATTTTTTGTGTATTTCACGTTTATTCGAGAAGAAATATCCATTTGTACATGAGCGCGCTCCTACTGCTCGACAGTTTTTTAATACTAAATACATGTCTGGTTAACATTTAAATCAATATGCACTGGTTGTCAAATAAAAAATTAGTAGCGCGAAATTTTTCTCCGGGTTTACCTAACGAATGTAATTTTTAAGGGTAAGAGTTAGCCATTAAAAAGGGACTTTATTTGCGAAACCGGTTGCGCTTAAATACGTCCTTAAAAAAAAATTTGCACTCAGATTGTTTTTTCTATTTATCAAAGGTGATTTTTCAACATTAAACCACTACATATAAGCCAATGCATAAATGACCTATACATAGTGGTTTTATTATTGGGCTACCGTTTCCGCCCTCCTTATAAATTTTACCAGCCAGGGTTTTGTTTCAAGTTCGGATTTAATGTTAATTCCTGTGTTGGCAGCGGATATAAGTATAGTTTGTCGTTCCAGGTGCGGGTGAAGCCCGGATAAACCTCAATATAATTATTGGCATCTACTACAATGCTACTAACCTGGTCGGGCGGGTATTGCGCCATTAACGCCGGGGTCAGTTTCATGCCTAAAATAGTCTCAGGGTTGTTTATATTCGTACCTGCATGCCATCTGTGTAAATCATCAAAGCGGAAACCCTCAGATGCCAATTCCATCCTCCGTTCTCTACGTATTTCATCAATTAACACCGGGATATTTGGAAAATCAGATTTGGGGTCTTTTACCAAATTAGCGATGATCATGTGGGGCATCCCTACCCTGTCCCGTAATTTATTTATTGTTAAAT
>Ga0364867_10254_pt2 | contig 27167 bp, 29 predicted proteins | sample ExccelAu500001D4_3_FD_206915 | JGI IMG/M metagenome (GOLD analysis project Ga0364867, IMG submission 206915) | Enriched cells from Trout Bog Lake Hypolimnion, Wisconsin, USA - BchlTB.Aug13.5000.01.D4 | ecosystem: Environmental > Aquatic > Freshwater > Lake > Hypolimnion/Profundal zone | place... | reverse complement strand
TTGACCCAAAATTTTAAAAACACACAAACCAGCACTTTAAAAGGTATTGGTGATGATGCCGCTGTGCTCGATTTTTCGGGTAAGAAGGTTTTGATATCAACCGATATGCTTTTGGAAGGCATCCATTTTGATTTGGCTTACACGCCGCTAAAACACCTGGGATATAAAAGTGTACAGGTAAATTTGAGTGATATTTATGCGATGAACGGGATGGCTACACAAGTAACTGTGTCGATAGGTTTATCGAGTAAATTTCCGCTGGAAGCTATTGAAGAATTGTACGAAGGTATTTATCTGGCCTGCGAAAAATATAATGTTGATTTAATTGGCGGTGATACCACGTCGTCGAAACAAGGCCTGGTTATTAGCGTAACAGTTTTGGGTTATGCCGATGAAAAAGATATTGTTTACCGCAATGGTGCCGAAGAAGGTGATTTGATTTGTGTATCGGGCGATTTGGGTGGGGCCTATATAGGTTTGCAATTATTGGAAAGAGAGAAAATGATTTATCTCGAAAACCCAAATATTCAACCAGATTTGGAAGGCAAGGATTATATAGTTGAACGCCAGTTAAAACCCGAGGCACGCAAGGATATAGTAGAGATACTAAAAGAAATTGATGTTAAGCCAACGTCGATGATCGATATTTCGGATGGGTTGGCTTCGGAGATTTTACATATCTGCAAACAAAGTAATAAGGGCTGCCAATTATACGAGGATAAAATACCCCTCGACCCCATGACTTACGAAACAGCCCGCGAATTTAACCTCGACCCAACTGTTTGTGCTTTGAGCGGCGGTGAAGACTACGAACTTCTCTTTACCGTAAAACAAGCCGACTACGATAAAATAAAGTTTAAAATGGACATTACCATTATTGGTTACGTTACAGAAGCCGCAGCAGGCTGTAACCTGGTAACCAAGGCTGGGAATTTGCACCCATTAAAGGCGCAAGGATGGAATGCGTTTACCTCGGCCCCTTAAAGAGTGAGCTTTTGATGTTTTAATAGATACCTGATGAAGATTTATTTTTTGATGTATCATGTAAGCCATTGGCTTTATCGGAAAAGTTTTTACTAATCGCAGGCGCGTATGTCAGCTGTTGGATTCAAGCCGATTCCATTAAGAAAGCAAGCAAGATGGAAAAAGATAAAATAGAATTTGAAAAATGGGAGGTATTGGAGATTGACGAAGCTTATGAGATAAATGGCCAAGATTATAAAACTAACGCTAATGGTTTAGAGTTTTATGAACAAGCGATGATAGATAAGTGGGTTTTAGTATTTCATACGTATCCATTTGAATAGTTAAAGGTAGGTCGAGATAGTTAATTATAGACAAGTGGGTTTTATAACCCGTAGGGTTAACCCCTTTGTAGAAAAAAATAATGTAAAATTTTTTTGTGCCTCGTAGAGGTTACCCATTGACGGCATTTATTATATTTGTGCAAACACTTATCCAATGTCGAACACTTATACGCAATTATACATCCATTTTGTATTCGCTGTAAAGTACAGAAAAGCGGTAATACAAGAGGAATGGGAAGGCCGCCTTCAAAAATATATAACCGGTACCGTGCAACATAATGGACATAAATTATTGGCCATAAACAATATGCCCGACCATTTACATCTTTTTATCGGACTAAACCCCAAACAATCCATTTCCGATTTAATGCGGCTTGTGAAAGGAGATAGTTCAGAGTTTATCAATCAGGAAAAATTTACGCAAAGAAAATTTCAATGGCAGGATGGTTATGGTGCGTTTAGCAATAGCCGATCGCAAATTGATGGTGTGGTTAAATATATTTTAAATCAGAAGATACACCATTCAAAAAAACATTTCGTGAAGAATATTTGGATATCTTAAAAGATTATGCGGTGGAATATGATGAAAAATACATTTTTCATGACCTGTTAGACGGTTAAGGGTAACCTCTATGAGGCAAAAAAATGACTTGGTTGGTTTTCTACAAAGGGGTTGACCCGATGGGTCAGAGAATATGGTATTGGTTTTTATTTGAAGACAAAAAAGCAGGACAAATTGTCATTGAGGCTCAGTTTACTTTTATGAATTTACAGCAAAAACGTCGACATATATTTATAACCCGTAGGGTTAACCCCTTTGTAGAAGAACAATATAAAGCTTTTTGTGCCTCGTAGAGGTTACCCATCGGCGGCATTTTTTACATTTGCGAATAAACTTATCAAATGTCTATCGATCCGGGTTTTTAATCCCGACGAGTGGGGAATCACAGATTTCCGGAAACCCAATTTGACCAATGATTATTTGCATTTAATGTGGGCTTCCAAAATGCCGGATTTCTATTTACTAAAACCTTTGCTATAAGTTGATAGGTTTCCTGGGTACTAGGAGTGTTTTTTTTATCATAAATACTTTCAAAATGAAATTTATCTAATGTCATTAATTTAGGTAAATCTCTTGGAATATGTTCTTTTATTTCATTTTCAGATGCACTTATTATCGACGGGCTGGTGTCATTAATATATCTTAATATATCACCAAAGCCAATTAAATGCTTTGGATTATCATCATCTCGGGGAATAATTCCTAACCTAGTATATTTAGAAATATCGTGTTCCATTTTTATTTTTTCATTTCTAATTTTAATGGAATCTGTTTTTGGACTAATCAACTCAAACTGTTCATAGCGCTTACCTTCTTTATTACTAATCTTTTCATATTCCTCAGCAGTTATAAGTACAACCCGACTTGTATTTGTAATATAATTTCGGTCAGGATATTTATCGACAGGATAGTTAACACAATTCCCGAAATAATCTAATTCGATCTCTGCATCACCACCCCTATTTTGATAGCCGCTCTTTTCAAGAACAATAGCCCAGCGATTTTTATCTGCATATAAATGTATTTTACTACTGGCCGTTTCGCAATACCCATGTTCGAGGTCAAGAATAAAGTTATATTTTATATCTTTTTTATTTCCTTCGGGATAATATTCATTCGGAATTCCTTCAAATGCCATGTCTAATTGATAAAGAATATCGTGTTCCGTAAAAGGCATAATTTTATGTTGATCACATGTAAAAGATCCAAATAAACATAGAAGTGCGATACTAAATGGTGATATCTTCATAGTTATATTTAAAATTATTCCTCCCCAATATACTTCTGGTCAATCTGCTTATTCGCCTTCGCCCCCAAACCTTTAATCTTCTCCGCGGTTTTAGTTAAATTTCCATTACCGTCAACTAATTTGTTAAACGCACTCTCATAAGCATTTTGGCTGAGTTTCAAATTTTTGCCGATGCCTTCCATATCGCCAATAAAGCCAACAAATTTGTCGTACATGGTTCCGCTTAAGCGGGCTATTTCTAAAACGTTGCGGTTTTGGCGTTCCTGTTTCCAGATGCTGGCGATGGTGCGCAAAGTTGCCAATAAAGTCGACGGACTAACAATTACCACCCGTTTGTCCCAGGCATCGCTGAACAATTCGGCGTCTATTTGCACGGCGAAACTAAATGAAGATTCTATTGGGATAAAAAGCAATACAAAATCGGGGGAGTTGATGGTGTTGAGGTCGTGGTAATTTTTGGAAGAAAGGCCGGCGACATGGTTCCTGATGGATAGCACATGTTCTTTTGAATAAATTTTTCGCTCCTCTTCAGTTTCGCAATTAACCAGGCGCTCGTAAGCAATCAAGGAAACTTTGCTGTCGATTATCAAATGCTTGTCATCGGGCAAATCGATAATAACATCCGGCTGAAAACGACCGCCTTCGGCGGAATTAAGACTGGCTTGTAACCTATAGTCCTGATCTTTAACCAGGCCAGAACGCTCGAGCACCCGTTCGAGGATCACCTCGCCCCAGTTGCCTTGCTTTTTGTTATCGCCTTTTAGGGCTTTTGTTAGATTTTGTGCTTCGCTGCTGATTAATTTGTTGAGGTCCATCAGTTGGGTAATTACACCTTTAAGGGTGTTGCGCTCGGCGGCTTCCATATTGTAAACCTTCTCGACTTTCTCCTCAAACGCCTTAATGTTTTCTTTCAGCGGATTAAGCAACATATCCAGACTGATTCGGTTTACCTCAGTAAATTTCTGAGATTTTTCATCGAGTAATTTATTGGCGACGTTTTGAAATTCGAGATGGAATTTTTGTTGGATTTCCTGAATAGATTTTTCCTGGTCGGCAAAACGGGCACGCTGGGCTATAAACTGCTCCTCGGCCTTCGCCACCCGGTTTTTTTCGAATAGTAAATCTTGATTTAGGGACGAGATCAGATGATCGTACCTTACGCGTTCTGCCTGTAAAAGCTTGTCGGCTTTGTCGCGTTCGAGGCTTAACCGCAGCACCCCTTCTTCCGCTTTAGCGAGAGAAATATTTAAAAAATTATTTTCTTTTTTTAAGATGATGATTTCTTCCACAGACGCGGCGTCAACACCGGCAGGTTTCTTCAAAAATAATAAAACCGCGACTAACAGGATGACGCTGGAAACAACTAAGATGACAATATCCATTTGACCGTTGATTCGTTTGATTGAATGATTTCGCTGAAGCGTTTATTTTTGAGATAGTCTGAACCATGATTCACGCGATTAAAGGATTACCATGACTGTCTCATGATTTTTAGGATTAAAAGATTCTCTTGATTTTTAATTTCATGGTAATCCTTTAATCCTAAAAATCAAGGTTCAGACAAAATCAGCGGTCAACCTTCTCCACCCTTATCCCAACATCGCTCACTTCCCGCAAAGGGTTATCGCGCATATTTTGTTCGATATAAAAATGGTAAACGCCCTTGGCCGGGAATTTAAAATCGGTGTGAAAAGGCAACTGATACGAATATAAATTTCCGGAACCTTCGCCGAGCCACTCGCCGTCTTTATTGGCTAATGGTAATTCGTAACGAGTAACCAATGTTTTTTTATCGGGTCCGCTTTCGCTGATTAACACAAAAAGGTTCGAATATTTATAGTCGGCTGTAACCCGTAAATTCATATAGAGGTTGTAGGCCAACTTTTCATCGTCGATTTTAACGTCGTATTTAAATTTGTTTACATAAGTCCAGTTGCGGTTTGGCACCTCTATATTTTGATCAATAACCGCATTTTTATCCGAGCAACTGCTTAAAAATACGGTCGCGGCCAATAGGCTTAAACAAGAAAAAATGACAAGCTTTTTCATTCCGGTTTGTTTTGCTGGCCGCCACGGTTATTATCCGGACGCGGGCCATCAGGGCGTTTTTGTTTATTTCTGTGTGGACGGAAACGTTTATTTCTGTTGGCATTTTCGCCTTCCTGCGGTTTGTTTTCCTGCGCTTTTGCTGCCGGAACATTTGCCGGTTGCGGATTTTGCACAGCGACCACAGATGGTTTTACCGCAGCTTCGGGAGCGTTATTTGGCTTATGATTTTTATTGCGGTTTTTGTTCTTCTTTTTTGCAGCACGTGAACGTTCGTCCAGCCGGGTTAAACTATCCTGGCCAACAACGTTTTCGTAATCAAAAGCCTTAACCGGTTTGGTTTCCATAACAACAATTTCGCCGAGGTCGGGCGGAAAAATGCCATCGCGGTTCATTTTTTGTACTTCTCTTACCCGGTCGAGCGGCAACGGAATCCACGATTCTTCGCGCGGATAGCTAAACCACATCAACTTTTTAAATATATCCGTTTTTTGCAGGCGTGCTTCGCCTTTTTCGGTTTTTAAATAATTTACGTTTTCCGGGATGTACTTTAAGGCATCCATATAAGTGTCCAACTCGTAGTTGAGGCAGCACTTTAATTTGCCGCATTGCCCGGCGAGTTTCAGCGTATTGAGCGAAAGGTTTTGGTAACGGGCCGCCGAGGTCGATACCGTTTTAAAATCGGTAAGCCAGGTAGAGCAACAAAGTTCGCGGCCGCATGAGCCGATGCCACCCAGGCGGCTGGCCTCCTGGCGCATACCTATCTGTCGCATTTCTATCCGTATCCGAAAACTTTCGGCCATCTTTTTTATCAGCTCCCTAAAATCAACGCGGCCTTCGGCGGTATAATAAAAGGTAGCTTTTGTTTTATCGCCCTGGTAATCCACATCACTTAGCTTCATGGATAAATTAAGTTCGAGTGCAAGGGTACGGGCCCTGTGCATGGTTTCCCATTCCAGGTCTTTGGCGGCCTTCCATTTATCCACGTCGGCAACGGTAGCTTTGCGGTATATTTTTTTGGCAACGTCAGCTTCTTTCACCCGGCGTTTTACCATTTGCATACGAACGAGTTCGCCGGTTATGGAAACATGCCCCACGTCGTAGCCCCCGGTAGCTGCTTCAACAACCACCAGTTCTCCGGCTTCCAGATATATATTATCAGTGTTTAAATAAAACTCTTTTCGTGAGCCTTTAAATTTAACCTCCAGAATCCCGAATGGTTTATAATTTGTTGGCATATCCATGTGCGAAAGCCAATCGTAAACATCTAATTTGCTGCAGCCATTTGTAAGGCATGAGCCATTACTTTTGCAGCCTGCCGGCGAGCATCCGCCCCCCGTTGAGCAACTTCCACATCCCATAATTAATTTGGTATATAAGGTGTCCGCATCTGGCGGATCGTTAAATTTAGTATATTAATAATCTGTAAAGATACATCTAAAAATAAAATTTTCGGATTAGCATTTCGTTCTATATGGTAATGTGCTTTTTCAAGCTCAGTGATGATATCGTTGGACTGGGAAATGTCCATTACACGGGTCATTTTTTGCGCGGTTTCCAGTTCCTGGGCCGGTAAATGCACCAGATTTCCGGCCCCAGCCGAAATAAGGCAGCATTCGCGGATAAAATTTATCCCGTAACGGAAAAAATTTTTCTGGTTCTCCCGACCCATTTTCGAAGCCTGATCAACAAAGGGTATTATTTCGAGCCCTTTGTTTCCGTAACATAAACGTAGCCATTGAATAAACAAAGTATGATAACCCGTTTTATCCTGATGCAACATGCCAAGCGCTTCGGTTAAATTTCCGTTGGATAAATACGCGATTTCGGCAGCCGCGTCTTCTGTTTGGTTATGGTTTGTAATTAAATGATCCTTAATTTCCTCGTAACTCAACGCTGGAATTTTGATAAGCTGGGTGCGCGAAAGAATGGTGTTTAAAATCTGGTCCTGGTTTTGGGCGACTAACAAAAACAGTGTATTAGGCTGCGGCTCTTCGATAATTTTAAGCAAGGCGTTGCCTTCCTTGTCGAGATATTCGGGCAACCATAAAATCAAAATTTTATAGGCTGATTCAAACGGCTTGAAGCTCAGTTTTTTTATAATTTGATGGCACTCGGCGATATTGATATTGGCCTGTTTGTTTTCGGCATCGAGGTAGCCGCGCCAGTTATCCAAACTTAAATATGGATTGGCTAAAAAAGCTTCGCGCCATTGTTCGATAAAAGTTACGGCAGTATCGTCTTTATGTTTGGCAAAAAAGGGGTACGAAAAATGCAGGTCGGGGTGCAGCAGTTTTTGGTACTTTCGGCAGGAAGAACACTCACCGCAGGAATCATCCTCTTGTTTATCTTCGCAGGAAACGTATTGGGCGTAAGCCATAGCCAGCGGAAGGGTGCCGCCGCCGCCCGGCCCCAAAAACAGCTGCGCATGACTAACCCTGTTCTCTTTCACCGAGTTAATTAAACGCTGCTTTACAGCCACTTGTCCAACTATTTGCTTAAACTGCATTGGTGCAAAATAGTTAATTTTTAAGAACTGTGGATATTTTTAGTTGGAATTGGGAAAAGTATGACAGATTGGGGCATTAATGAAGCAATAAGGGGCTGATTTATGGCTGGATGTCATTCAATTTGTCGCTTTAAAATCACCAAACGTTCCGATGGAACGCAAAAATTTCTCACTAATTTCATTACTACCAACCAACCGTCCCGATGGGACGACTATTGTAACCCTCGTCCCATCGGGACGGTTGGTTGGTAGTAAAAAACGGAGCGGCGGTTTTACGTTCCATCGGAACGTTTGGTGATTTTACGACATGTGGAATTGCATCCAGTATGTCAGTTGAAGTAGCACAATTACCGTTATCTTTGCCAAATGAAACGTTCTATTCTCCAACCCACCACTCACAACTCACCACAATGAGGATCATGGCTTTCGATTATGGTACCAAAAGAATTGGTATCGCGGTAACCGATCCGATGCAAATTATAGCAACCGGGCTCGACACCATACATCCCCTTGAAATAGTGGTGTATCTGAAAAAATACCTGCAAACCGAACAAGTTGAACGCTTCGTGGTTGGGGAGCCCAAACAAATGGACAATACCCCATCGCAATCGGCCATCCACGTAAAGGGTTTTGTGAACCTGCTTAAAAAAACTTTTCCCGAAATACCTATTGAAATGCTCGACGAGCGCTTCACCTCAAAAATGGCATCAGCCACCATCGCGCAAAGCGGAATGAATAAAAAACACCGCCAAAATAAGGAGCTGGTGGATACCATTTCGGCGGTGATATTGTTGCAGTCGTGGATGGAGGGGCATTAATTGTCTGAACCATGATTTACACGATTAAAGGATTATTCGATTTCTCTATCTGTCAATCCTTTAATCAGGAAAATCAAGGTTCAGATAGAAAAAATTTACATTATAAAAAATGAAGCATAAAGAACTAACGGAAAGAATTATTGGCTGCGCGATGAAGGTACATAGCACATTGGGCAACGGATTCCAAGAAGTAATTTATCAACGCGCATTAGCTATTGAAATGCGAAAGGCTGGATTGGGTTATGCCAGAGAAATGGATATGACTATTTTTTATGATGGGGAAGATATAGGCACAAGAAGGGTTGACTTTTATGTTGAAGACTTGATAATGGTTGAGTTGAAAGCGATAACAACATTAGAAGATGTGCATCTGGCACAAGCCATGAATTATTTGGAAGCATATAAAATGGAAATAGGATTATTAATAAACTTTGGATCAAAAAGCCTTCAATTTAAAAGGGTTCATAATAATAAGATTGTCTGAACCTTGATTTTCTTGATTAAGGGGATTGCCAGATAGAAAATCCTAGAATCCTATAATCAAGAAAATCAAGGTTCAGACCAGGTGAAAATCATGAGAATCTTTTAATCCCAAGAATCAAGGTTCAGAAAAAAAAGTCAGATATGGAAATACTCCCCCACCCCCTACAAGAATATTTAAACACCCACTGCGAGCCTGAGCCGGAGGTTTTGCAGTTTATAAACCGCGAAACGCATTTAAAGGTTTTGAAACCGAATATGTTGTCGGGTCATTACCAGGGCAGGCTGCTGAGTTTTTTGAGTAAGATGATGCAGCCGAAACTTATATTAGAGATAGGCACGTTTACCGGTTATGCCACCATTTGCCTGGCCGAGGGTTTAACCGACGATGGGATGATCCATACTATAGAAGTGAACAGGGAAATGGAGGATATGCTGAATTCACACTTTAAACTGACAAATGTTGAAAACAAAATAAAGCTTCATTTTGGCCCGGCAGAACAAATAATACCCCTTTTACCGTATAACGATTTCGATATTGTATTTATCGATGCCGATAAGAAAAACAATTTTACGTACTTTAGCGTTGTGCTGGACAAAGTGAGAACGGGGGGATTGATAATAATTGATAATGTTTTGTGGAAAGGAAAGGTGTATGGCCCTGAAAATGATGCCGATACACAAATAATTCGCAAACTAAATGATCAGATAGCTGCTGATGAACGGGTGGAGAAAATGATTCTTCCGGTGCGTGACGGGCTGCTGATTATCAGAAAAAAATAGATTATGAAGAAAATTTTCCTGTCGTTGACCTTGCTGGGCCTCTGTTTCTATGCTTCAGCTCAAAAAAACACCCCCCAATCGTATATCGATCAGTTTAAAGCCGATGCTATAAAAATAATGCATGAGACCGGCGTTCCGGCCAGTATTGTATTGGGCGTGGCGATGCACGAGTCGGGTTGTGGCAATAGCGAATTGGCAAAGCACCTTAATAATCAATTCGGTGTAAAAGGAAACGGCCATATTGTTTATTACAAAAACAAAAAACCGGTACGCACCCTCTATAAACATTACAGTTCGGTTTACGATTCTTTCCAGGATTTTGCCCGGATAATGACCGAGAGAAAAGAGTTTAGCGATTTAATAGAAAAACTTCCCCACTTCGATTATATGGGCTGGGCCCATGGCATACAACGTCATGGTTATGCCAGCGATCATCTGTGGTCGGCCCGTGTTTTGGCTATCATCGAAAAATATCAGTTATACAACTTCGACGAAAACCCGAACGACAATACAACGCCAACCGACAATACCAAACTAGCTTCGAACAATTAGTTTTTTGGAAGGGAACAACCAGTTTTCTAAATGCTTTAGGATAGATCCCAGTATTTAACGTACAATAATCAAAATATTAAAGTTTAAATATTTTATTTTAGCTGCTCAATTATCCCTGTAGTTGAAAATTAATTTAATGAGAAGAAAATTTATTTTACCGGTTTGTATTTGTGTTTTTTGTTCATGTTCGGCAACGAAGGGCATCATTACCGACCGCTTCGCCCGCCAAAACAACCAAAAAATACAGAGAGCCAACAAGTCGTCGATAGATGGCTATCAATCGCTTACTTCTTTACAATATATCGACCGGTTCAAAACAATCGCCATCCAGGAGATGAATTTATACAATATACCCGCCAGTATTACGCTCGCTCAGGGACTTTTTGAGTCGGGCAGCGGAAACGGAGAACTGGCAAAAGTGGCAAACAACCATTTTGGTATTAAATGTACCTCCGATTGGCAGGGAAAAGGTTATTACAAAGATGATGACCACACCAACGATTGTTTCCGGGTTTATGACAAACCGGAGGATTCTTTTAGGGACCATTCATTGTTCCTGAAAAGGAAAAACTACGCCAAACTGTTCGACCTGGATAAAACGGATTATAAAGGTTGGGCCTACGGGTTAAAAAAAGCAGGCTACGCCACAAACCCCAATTACCCAACGTTGCTGATAAATATTATAGAAAAATATAGTTTATACCAATACGACACACCAGATGGCCGGCTTACAAGCCCAAAAGTTGCCGACACAACTGTATCCTCGCGAGTAGTAACTCCACCAACAGTAACCCCGCCTGTAATAGCCCCACCAACAGTAACGCCACAAGTCGTAACACCGCAGGCAGTAATTACACCAGCAGAAAAAGACACAACCACCAACGCCGATAGCACCCAGCAACAGGTATCGCCCGATAAATTTTACACCATAAAACAAGGCGACACACTATATAACATATCTAAGCGTTTTGGTTTAACAGTGGACGAGTTGAAGGGCTTAAACAACTTGACCGACAATACAATTAAGATAGGGCAAAAGCTACAGGTGGTCAAATAGCGTTGTTAAAGATTGTTAAAAAGAATGCAAGAGGCCACACTATACATTAGTTTTATTGCGAAATGAAAATTGGCTTTATTTTTTGCTTTCTGATAACATCGATCGACGGTTTTTCGCAGGAAAAAACAGTGAACGGGATTGTTTTTGATACCGATAGTAAATTGCGCATAGCCAGCGTTAATATCCATAATATTACTCAAGGTATCTCGCAGTTTAATAACTTGAAGGGCGAATATAAAATACCGGCGAAAGCTGGCGATATATTGGTTTTTACACGTCAACAATATCACCCGGATACACTCAAAATCAGCGACAATGGCTCCCAGGCAGTGTATATGTCGCGCCTGGCTATACAACTGAAATTGGTTACCGTGCATGATAGCCTGCTCACGCCCGAACAACGCCTGGCGAACACCAAAAGAGACTACACCAAAATTTATGGCTCCCTCGGGTACAAAGATTTTCTTTCGACATCGAGTGGCGGTGCTGGATTGAGTATCGATGCTTTATATAACGCATTTAGTCGCAGTGGCCGCAATGCATCCCGGTTGCAAGAGATTATTCAGCGCGACTATCAGCAAAATGTAATTGATTTCCGTTTTAACAGTAATTTGGTTGCACGAATTACCGGATTAAAAGGAGATAAACTTAACTCTTTCATGTACCGTTACCGACCAGGATATTATACCATAACCACCGCGTCCGACTACGAATTTATATCCATGATAAAATTGAACCTGCGCCGATACTTGCGTAACCCCCGGACCTACACCTTGCCGCCGCTTAAAAGTAAAACATAATGTAAGAGTGATCGAGTATTGAAAGAAAGAGCCGGGCAATGTGCGATTCCTTCCTTAGGGAAGGGCAGGTAGGGGTTTAGTAAACTATTTTACCATTATAGCGGCTTTCCCCAGACAGCACAACGCCTGGCGAAACCCCTCCCTTCCACTTCACGGACAGCCCCTCCTTAAGGATAGATTTAAAGCCATTTCAATTTTTTGAATACTGGTAAACAAAAATCTCTCCGGGTGGATTTGAGCAGATTATTTAAAATTTAACGAGGCAACCTGCACATAAAACAATAAATTTGCCGTTAGATTGACGAAAAGTATATTTAACGCACAAAAACCATTTTGAACGATAGTTCGGGTTTGCATGCGCGGCTTTTTGTAAATTGTTTAAATTTGAAACATCCGCCCCTTATGTTTAAACTCACTACCTGCTTATTCTTTTTGGCCATATCATTTTCTGTCGAGGCACAAAAAACAGATAGTCTTAAAATTGACACAAATTTGCTTAACCGATATCGGATAGATCCGGGTAAAAACGCTATCCCGTTAATTTTTCGACCAGTGCAGCTGCGTGAGGAACTTATTCCGGTTAGCTTGCCCGATTTTAAAGTTAGCTATTGGCATAAGGCTATTATTTTCGGGCTAAACTTTAACCAGTCGGCGTTCAGTGCCAATTATAGCGCAGGTGGCGTTAGTGCGATCGCCTTGGGAACCAATTTCGATTTTAAGGCCGAATACAATAAATTGCCCTATGATTATACGTCGGAACTCAATTTTATTTATGGCATATCTAAAAATAAAGGGCAGGGCTCACGAAAATCAAACGACCATATATTCTTTGATAACAAAATTTCTTCTCAACTATCAAAAAGCTGGTCCTTTTTCGGTGCGTTAACTTTCGAATCGCAATTTAGCAAGGGCTTTAATTACAATAACCCCGATGGCAGCGTAGCGGCGAACCCTTATATTATATCAAACTTTATGGCTCCGGGTTATTTAACCGAGTCGTTTGGTTTCGAGTATAAGCCAGTTAAATATTTCGATCTCCGCTTTGGTACGGGTACAGCCAGGCAGACTTTTGTTTTGGATACAACCATATACCATAATTTGCCGGCCAACTACGGCGTGGGACCAGGTCATACATTCAGAAACGACTTGGCTTTCCAGGCAATAGCGACACTCGATAAGGATATCATGAAAAACATGCACTTAAACGTGCGTTATGCTTTGTTTATCCCATACCAGCAATCAATAGCTTACATCAGCCACCGCGTTGATGCCCTATTAACAGCAAAGGTTAACCGTTTAATAGCAGTAACAATAAATGGGACATTCCTTTATGATAAAAACACATCGCCGGGTGTGCAGGGAACGGAAGGCACAGCGCTGGGGGTTATTTACAAATTTCCGAATTAAGAGGCTGCATCAAAAATATTTGACCGGTAATATGGATCTGAACTAAATTCTGTCATGGTGTACCTTGCGATGCCATGGTGCCCATAGTGGTCTGTTTTTTAACACAGTGACCGCGAAGAACTCACGGAGGGCACTAAGGTTCAAAAAAATCAAAATCGTGTTTGTTTTGTATTTTTTTTTGCTTTGATGCATCAAAGCAAATAGTATCTGGATATTATAAAAAACTATTTCTGGCACAAACCAAAAAAGCCCTCGCGAAAAAGCTTCGCGAAGGCCTGAATATCTTCTGATATTCTCCAATAGGAGAATATTGGGATTAAACTCTTTTTGACTTGATACGTGCAGCTTTACCGGTAAGTGCGCGCAAGTAGAATAATTTGGCACGACGTACTTTACCGTGGCTGTTAACTTCAATTTTATCGATGTTTGGCGAGTTTATTGGGAAAATACGCTCAACACCAATTCCATTGGAAACTTTACGAACAGTAAAGGTTTCTGTACTGCCTTCGCTGTTACGTTGTATAACCACTCCCTGGTAAACTTGTATACGTTCTTTATTTCCTTCGCGTATTTTATAGTGTACGCTTACTGTATCACCTGCTTTGAAGGATGGAAGCACTCTTTTTTCTATCGATTGTTCTTCAACAAATTTTACTAAATCCATGATTTCCTGCTCTTAATGCGATTTTTAGCCCCTAAAAATCGGATTGCAATTATAGGGATTTTTTTTCATAATTAAAAGCACATATTTAAATTTTCCACAATTGGTGTTTTGTTAACAAAATCGATGTTTTACTACTTTAGGCATTGTGTGACTGGCGTCGATTGGGTAAAACAACTGCTAACAGAATAGATTAACCACCTAATGAAGAGCATTTCGCGTGGCAGCAAAAAATTTAAGCAGCCACGCGCTCCCAACATTTTATGTTCAAACTAAAGACACTAGAACATAAAGCGGGAGTATAACCGCCGGGTACTACGATTTACAACCATCCCATTAAAGCGTACAACTACCCGCAACCACAGTACAAACACCCACAAATAAAGTGTACAAACCCGCATAAGATCAAGTGCCGGTACGCTTTATCCTGCGATGAAACTACCGTAGCTTTATTTGAAAAAAGTGTATCAAAATTCTTCTAACCTTAAAAAACAAAATCATGAAAAAAACAATTAATTACTTAAAATCAGGGCTTTATGTCCTTTTTATGGCCGGAATTTGTGGTTGCGGCGTTAATCCTAATATATTTAACAACACAACTACAGGCCCCTTACATCCATGCGGTATAGCTCTCGGGAAATTAACACCGATAGCTGTAGGCAGCAATAATACAGATTGCCCGGCCGCCATCTGTACCTACGAGGGCGACACTAGCGCTGGTTTCGTATTTGTATGGAAAAGTGCCAAAGCGCTGCTGAACAGTGCGGTACAAAGCCCTCAGATTTCTACGCCCGACTATAAGATCACAGGCATTGGGGATCCAGAAGCCGTGGCGTTTGATAGTGACAGTAATCTGTATATCTCGTCGTCACATTATGGTGTTATTTATTTCATTAATTTTAAAAGCCTTCAAAGCCAGGCTACCATAAGTAATGGTGTTGCCACTATAGATGTAAGCAAGCTGAGCTCGTTTAGTATATCCGGGACATTGCCCTCGGAAGCAACGACGTCTTACTCTGACACCTATTATTCACCGCGAGGGCTGACATTTGACCCAGATGATGGAAAGTTATATGTAGTTATGGAGTTTTATACCCGTACCTACACAAATTCAAACATACCTCCGGTTAATACAAGTGCAATATTGCAGATAACAAACCCCGCAAGCCAAAACCCTACAATCACATCGGTTAGCAATAATTTCGCGGACGATTTTAATGTAAATACCGCGGGGCAGCCGAACGATGTAGCCCAAAACTGTTTGGATATAAGTTACTCAAAAGCCCACCAATGCTTTTTCTTAACCGATCTTTATAATCAGCGTTTGCATCGGCTATCATGGTCTAAAGGGCAAAGCGCAACCAGTACCAGCGGAAATTATCTGGCCGAACCTCATACAGCTATTGTTATGCCTAATAATCAGGATTGTTTGGGCATAGGCATATCAATAGACCCTTCTTCACAGGATTCAATTTATTGCACTTCATCGGATTTGACATCAAAATGCCAGTTAAACGCCTATGCTTTTAATCAATGGGATAACTATGCAAACTTCGCGGTTGGGGTTTCATCGGTTAGGGTCCTGGATGCGCCGACAACTGCTGCCGCGCCACAATTTAGTGTTGGAAACTTTGTGACATGGGGAGTGGGCATAATGCCTTTTATAAATACCAGCGGGCAAACCATATTACATGGCATATTGGTTGCTGATGCACCTCAAAGTAAAGTGGTGAATTTTTCAACGCCATAGGAACCAAAAATTTATTTACGACAATGGTGCGGCCTGCTGCACTATTGTCGTATTGCAGCGATGTTAAATTTACAACAAACCGGAGAGTTTGCCATCGCGAGCCGTGAACGATGGGGATTTGCAATTCGCCAACAACTTACTTTTTGTAAACAAGTGTCAAATAATCTTCCGACTGTCGTTTTTGCTTGGGTATTTTTTTAAATTCTTTATAAGATTTTGTCAGATACAACAAAAGGTTAAAATCATTGCTTCTATAGGTCTGTAGGTTTGGTATATAAAGAACGATAAAATTTTGAAGCTCGTGCCCCTTTAGAGGCAAATAATTTTGAATGTTTTGAGGATTAAAAATTTTCGCGATGTCCAATTTTTCGCTTTCATCAATAATAAATTGGCGGTCCCTTATTTTTTTCTTTTCATCTTTATCCCAATCATAAAGCATAATTTTTATTCCGCCGATATAGTTTCCGCTATCATCTGTTTGATATAGTACTCTTTGACTGCCAAATGGCCCTCTTATTGGTGGAGCAACCAAATTACCAGTCTTAATTTCGGGCGTAGTTACTTGGACTTCGTGAAGCATTTTGTTTTTTAATACGAGGTAAACGCGCAGGTATTCTAAATCTTTAATGTACAGGGTATCCGGCCTGTACGAAAATCCAGAAAACGAAATCAGATCGCCAATTTTTGCGCTGATAACAAACGTTCCATCAGCACCCGAAACCGCCTTTGCATGAGAAGTTAAATTTTCTACACCAATTCCAGGAAGAGGTGTTTTGATGCTTTTCTCAAATATTTGACCACCAAATTTTTCCTGGGCAAAAGTTGTCGCATAAAAAAAACTGATTAATACAAAAATTAAAAAAGCTTTCATCTTGAATTAAAATTATTTTTGCTACCTAAATTTAATGCGATTAGTGTCATTGTGCCGCAGGTTGTCGAACTTAACGTAGAATGACATAAAATATTTTAGAGCCCAACGGGTAATGCATCTTCCGCTTGGCCACAATTATAATTTTAGTGTCCACGCTAAAATTAACCAATAAGTGTGGGCTAACGCCATAAAACTTGATAAAGGCGGAAATAAGCAGCTGGATTTATAAAAGGTATTTAAAAAAGTGATTTTGCAGGTGTTGCAAACTCTCCCGACATTTTATGGCAGACGTTTGCACAGGTGTTTTTTTGCATTTATTCAAGTATCCCACAATCAATATTGTTGTTTTTAAAACAGATATTTGCTCTATTTAAACGCCATTTAATCACTATTTGAACATGAAAAACTTCCTGATATTACCCATCGCATGTATATTCATAACCGGATTAATGTTAGTTACGGCACAGGCGCAAACTTCGGCAGTTCCCCTTGTTTCAATGGAAAAGCCAACCCCTTGGTCGGCAGCACAATTATTGGAGCCGGCAGACCTTGCGGTCATAATTGCAAAACCAGGCGCGGTTATACCCGCGATATTCAACATAGGTGCAGTAGAAGACATTAAAGGTGCAAAACATATTGGCGCCGTAAACAATGCCGAAAATCTGGAGAAGTTCAAAAACGAGACAAGGTCTTTGCCACGGAATACAGAGGTAGTTATTTATTGCGGATGTTGCCCATTTACCAAATGCCCCAACATTCGTCCTGCTTTCACCGAACTTACAAAAATGGGCTTTACCAATATTAAGGTTTTAAACCTGAGCACCAACCTGAAAACAAATTGGATTGCAAAAGGCTATCCGCTGGCGGAGGGTAACTAACTTTCCGGAACTAAATTAGCGTCGAACAGGGAATATCAAATGCTGAATTATGAAGGAGAATCGTCATTGTAAGTCCCATGTTCAATATAAAATCACCGGCAACAGGTCGAAGTATGTCGGGTTGGGACAAGTGGGCAACGGCTACTTCAACCTAAATGTTTTAAGCATTCTGCTTGCGAATCAAAACGTTATTGTTATTTTAACTGTATGGGACCTAAGGCGCGTTAGATTATAATAACTATAATAAAAGTTTATAGCCTTGTTATTTTGGTAAGCTGAAAGCTTAGAACATTTTAGGACTAAGTTAGGCTATGCTAAACTTCAACCAGTTGGGGTAATTTTCCCGAAAAGCCTTTGCAGGGGTGGGGGACATTGTGGCGCACATTTCTAAGAGAATATCGGAAAATTTGCGATTATTAATGAAATTTTCCGATAATTGTTTAAATATATTATCACATGAAAAAATCAACCAAAACCTTACTCTTTACACATTTTGTTTGTTTAGCTGCATTTTTCGCTACTTCGGCTCAAGCACAGTTTTCGGGCGGCGTTAAGGCCGGTGTAAATATAGCTACAGAACAATACCCAGGTTTTACCATGCAAAATGCAATTTTGGGCTACGGAGGAGGGTACGCCCGCTACCAGGTAAACCTGATTGCCATTCAGTTGGAGGCCAATTATTCAAACGAGGGCGGTAACTTGTACGACACCTACGACCGCGTTATAAACCAATACAGGGAATCGTACCTTAATGTGCCCGTGTTTATTCAAGGCAGGTTTCCAACCGGAGTGTATATAGAGTTCGGCGTGCAGTATGGCTTCTTGCTTTCGTCATCGTACGATTTTAATAACACCGGCACGGTGAATACAGAGGGAGCATATAAAGGCGGCAATTTTTCGGTTGGCGGCGGCGCGGGCTACGAATTTAAAAACGGCTTAGGCATAAACATTCGTTATATGCAAGGCACCACTGCCATCAGTTCATCAGGATTTGGAGATATTAAAACAAGCGCCTTTAGCTTCGGGCTTAGCGAAAAGTTTTAAATGGAATTGTAAAATAAGTCGGCGCACTAAGGTAATTTAGACCAAAAAACGCAATCGGACCGCAACGTATAGCCTTGTGACGGCAATTGGTCGAAAATATGTCGGGTGGGACAAGTAGGCAACGGCTACTTCTACCTAAAATGTTTTAAGCATTCTGCTTGCGAATCAAAACGCAGTAGGTTGTTAAACCGATTAGAAAAGTTTAATACTTGTTATTTTGTTAAGCTGAAAGCTTAACGAAATTTTTGGACGAAGTTACGCTATGCTAACTTTCGACCCATTGGAGCTTTCTGGTTGTGTGCCGAAACGATATTTTTATTGCGGAAAAAACAGGTGGGAATATAATAGGGCGAAGTTATACTTGTTAACCTTCAACCAATTGGGGGCAGAAGCGCTATTAAAAGGCTTTACGTTGGCCAAAAAAATAAACTTGGGTGGGTCCGTATACGTTTATTCCGCCAGGCGAAACATGATATCAGTTCGTAAAACGTATTTACTTCCACTTTTTACAGGACTGCCCCCATGCTCTAAGTTGTGCAAAAAAACTAGTGCCAAACCTTTTTTGGGTTGAATAGTCAGGTTGTTGAAAGTTGTTTCCCCGCCTTCATAATTTTCATTCAAGTAAATCATCAATGTATAATAGCTTGCCTCCCCATCGGCCCTGATATAACTTTGATCTCTATGCTTTTTAAATTCCTGCCCCGGCTGGTATTTATAAAATCTGAAAAGTTCATTTAGCCCTACCGATTTGCTATTGCCGATTTGTTTTGGAGCAAATGGTTCCAATTGTTGCCAAAAAAGGTTAGCAAGCTCAAAATCCTTGTAAATAACCCGGTTATTGTTACGAATGGCAGTAATCACTTTCTGGCCGCTCTCGGTTTCAACAGTTGCAGGTTCATAACCTATGGTTTCACTTTTCGCAACAAAATCATCACATGACGATGCAGGCAAAAAGTTGTCGATTGTGAAAATATCATTTGTTAGGATATGTTGTTGCATAGTGTAGTATTTTAACTGCGGCTGGAGGTTTAATCGTACCACCCAAAGGTATCAAATTTTGGTCGACCTTTAAAGGCAATCGCCACCCGTGAAAAAAGCCAACCCATTAAAAGATTGGCTTTCAGTGTTATCTGAGAAAAGTCCTTAAACTATTTTCACCACTCTATAACAAACCTTATAAGGCTGCATGTTGTTGTGGGCCGAGCCACCGCCGGTGGCGCCGGTTATTAATCCGCTGCCTTCTACCAGTGGGTGATCGCCTCCGTTGCCGTAGGTATGGTATTCGGTGCCGGCGTTCATAGGGTGCGTGTGCGATGGCATTTCGGCTATCGTTAGTGTATGGTTTATTTCGCCACCGGTATTTTCGTTGTTGTAGGTGGTTTGCTGGCTGCTTGTAGGGTCGGTGTAGAGGCCGGCGCCTACCAGCACCATGCCCGCCGAGCCTGGGGTGCCATTGTTGCCATTGTCGAGGGCCCAACCTATCCAGGCGGTGGTTACGCCGAGGCCATAGGTATCGAAGTTGGTGGCGAAGGTGCCGTCTAAATCGTATATATGTTTGATGGTGCCTTTGGGTTCGGCGGCGTTTATTTGATCGGTGATGTATTGCTGCAGGTTATAAAGCGTTAACCCGATTTTTATTTGGGTCGGATTGGTTGGGTCCTGATTGGCGATTACGGCTTTTTGTTCACTGTAAAGATTTTTGGTCGAGCCATCGCCGAAAGGCCAGGGGGTGCTGGTTACCACGCCGCCGGTAACAATGGCCTGCGAGCCATCGGCAGCAATATTGGCAGCACCGTCGAAGCGAAGTGTTTGTCCGCCCACATACATAATGCCCGACGCGATGTTTACCGTGCCATTGCCATTGTTGGTAACAGCGCATCCGGATAAAACCAAATCGCGCCCCAGCGCACCAAATGGCGCGTTTATGCCGATAATCATTTCTGTTTGCAGGCCAAGCAAGGTATCCATTACCCTGCGGTAACCACCCGAAAGTGTGTTTATTAATTTCATCCTTTTAATTATTGAGTTAATGAATTATCGAATTATTGAGTGTTTCCACTATGTTTGTTTTGCGTCTATGGCGGATAAATTGCCGTAGTTTATTGAGCATAATAAAGTTTTACCACTGAGATACAGAGGATGCGCAGAGAACACAGAGTTTTATTAGCTTCCTTTTTTTATTTCAATTATTCTCAAGTCGCCTATAGTTTCTCTGCGCTCTCAGTGCCTTCTTTGTGCCCTTTGTGGTCAAAACCCCATGTTTATAAGTTGGATTGTTATTTAATGGCAACCTGAATCTCTTTTCGCCGTTGCCGGGATCCACAATTAAAAAGTTTGAATGGTGAAACTTATTCCTGAGAAAATATACCGGCTCACGAAGGCTTGTATGGCCGATGTACTGCCAGCTAATGCCGACGGAATCCGTACCACGAAATTGTAATTAGAGCCGTATTCAACATTTAAGTTATCGTAATCTACGGGGGTATGATTGTCGGCGATTAAATAGTCGTACGCGGGTGTGGCACCGTCACTTTCCAAAAAAACAAGAGCCTCATCTTGATACGTGGTGTTTTGCAACAGGTAAATTGATTGCGTGCTATCGAAGTTATCCCACAAGGCCTGCGTTAACCGGTTTACCGATGAGTTGATGGTTACATTAGCCAATTGCTGCTGCCTATAGGTTAAAAACAAGGTATATTGATTTTTCACACTTACCAGCAGCGTTTGCAGCCAGGCATAATGCACAGGTCGCACCAAAAAGGCCGGCATCAGCCAGCGTATCATTTTATTTATATCGAAGGTGTAGTTGGTCATTCCTTTAGTTCATTGGGTCATTAGTTCATTGGTACAAAGTTTTTCACAACTCATCTCATGTTGTCATTGCGGGTGTAGCGCGGCAATCGCTAACTGTGCAAACCGCCATGCATTTTCGTTAGGCATAGTCCGCGATTGCTTCGGTGGTTCCTCCCTACCCATGACATCTTTTTTCTAATTACTCACAAACGGCAAATAGGTAAGTGTTGCGCTTAACGGGTACGCCGGGTCGATCATAAAATAGCCGCTTTCGGGTTGATAGTAGCCAATGGGGGCAAAGTTGGTGTAATCGCTGCCGCCGTTTTTGGCCGATATGCTATTTATAAACACCTTGTTGCCCATCAATCCGGGCACCGCCGATATGGCCGCTATCAGGCTGTTTACATACAGCGTCCCGTTAAAATTGCCCGTATTGTTGGTTGTTAAAAAGGTGTTAATGGCCGCCACTACGGCATTTTGTATGGTGGTGATATTTCCCGACGCATCGTAATATATATTGGCGTTAAGTTGTAGCAGATCGGCCGAAAGCGAAAGCATAGCGAATCTAATACCGGCTGGCTGTATTTCGGAAGCGTAAGCGATGGCACCATTAAGCTGATCGTTCGACAATGCCGTGGGCACACCGCCCGATGAGCCTGCAACTTTTATCTGCACCATACCATTTAAACTGGTAATGCTACAGAACTGAATAATTTGTGCCGATGTATCAACTACCGGATACTGAAAAACATTGTTAGTAAAGGCGAGCAAGTCGCCATACTGAAAGGCCAACATTTTGCCTTGCCACCACTCGCTGGTGCCGTATTGGTTACTGTTGATGATGTTTTGGATGTCGATTTTAAACAAATCCATCACTTGCTCAAAAAATACAATAATGGTTGCGGTAACAAACATCCACAAAGCCCAAATAGAGGTATTGCTGGTGCTGTTTAACGGGCTGAGCTCGGAATGATTGGCTTTTTCGACGATCATTTCTGCCTGGATATCGGATACTGATTGGCTCATTGGTTCATTAGTTTACTGGTTCATTGGCACTATCGTTCATTAGTTCACTTGTTCATTAGTTCATTGGTTTTGGCGGTTCATTATTCATTTTTGGATTTGTTACCATTCCTAATAAACAATGCACCAATAAACTAATAAACCAATGAACCACGTCACCTCTGTGCATCTATTTCTATGTCCGAAAACGAGTTAATGGTTACGTTAGCGCTGGTAAAGCCATCGTACAGCCATTGCAGTTGGATAGTCTGTTTAAGCGCGTCGACCTGGGTTGGCGTAAATTGTTTTTTCAGATAATTTACAAGCGCCACACCGGTTAACGGGCTTTCGCGGAAGCTACCCTGATTCGCGATAAGCAATAGCTCCTGTATTTGCTCATCGGCATTGTCAACAACAAAGTCGCCGTTTACAATCAGCAAGTCGAGGTTGTTATCTAAAAGTATGTCGTTCATTTTATTTGGTCATTAGTCATTAGGTCATTTTTTTGTCTGAACCTTGATTTTTCACCTTCGTTTATTTTCAAAGGAGTTCAAGAGGGCTTCGCCGTTTTTAGGATTAAAAGATTCTCGTGATTTTTTCACCTTCGTTTATTTTTAGTGGCGTTCAAGAGGGCTACGCCGTTTCAATTTCATGGCAATCCTTTAATCCTACAAATCAAGGTTTAGGCTATTGTATTATTGCCGCGTTTGCAATATCCCGTGTTTTTATTAAAGCCGCTGTGATAGCAGGCCCCGGTGTTGCTGTCGGGCTTGTAGTGCCACCAGGTGCCACATGCACATGGCTATTAAAAGTTTCAACAAGCGTATTTACCTGCTGCTGTAGTTTTAATATTACATTGGTTAATGGGTTTACAAGAGGGATGCCGCCGTTATTCCCGTTGTTAAACACCATTTTAACGGCGTTTACATTGATTTTTCCGTCATTGGTTACGAGCAAGTTTAAGGCGGTGCTGGTATCGAGCGATATGCTTTCGATAACGGAGCAGCTTAATACAAACAAGTCGAGGTTGTTTTCCTGTATCATGCCGACCAGCACAAACGAATTTACCGTCGGGAAAACCACCAGGCCCATTTGGGTTCTGTCGCCACCATTAATTACCGGCTTAAGCTTCACATTGTCGAGTTCCATGCCATCGGTAACGGTTTGCACCGAACAAGTCATGGCATTTTTGTCTACCGATATTACCGTAGCCCTCATCACCGGTTCGACAAATCCGCCCGGCTTGCTTATTTTTCGAATTGCTTTTTTTAGTTCGTCCATTGCTGATCACAGATTTTAAGACTTATTTTTTTGATTACGCTGATCCTTTTTTGTATTTGCACATTAGGATATTTTCATCTCCGGCGAAATTTCATGTCTGTATCCGCCGGTCCCGAAGCTAATATCTACCGATTGTACCAGGTACGAACCGTTGTGCTCGGGGTAAACGGGGTCGGTTATAACGGCCACATCGCCCGGTTCAATCACCGGCAAGCCAAATCCTGTAAAGGTGCCCCTATAGCCGTTAAATTTCAGCTGGTTTATTTCGGAGTTTACGATGGTTTGCAGGGCATCTTTCCCGAGATTATAATAGTTGAGCGTGTGTACTTCGCCATCGGCATCGCCAGCGTTAATCTGTATTTTTTGTCCATTATCGAGGTTCGAAATACCCTGCACCTGCACCAACGAGTCGGTAGTAAGTTTGTATTGCAGTTTGTTTTCGGCCACATTGGTGTACAGGTTATATTCAATCTGATTGTTGTGATGCACAATAAAATCGGCAAAATTAACAATAAGCGTCCCGGTCGGGTCGAAATAACACTGGAGCGCATTTTTTTTAAGTGTATCCAATATTTGCGCGGTACTTTGCTTTACGGCCACCAAGCCGCCAAGTTCCAAACTCGCAACCTGCTGCTTGTCTGTATAAATATCCGACACCACCTTTTGAACATTGATGCCCTTGGGCCAGCTTTTGGTAATGCTGTTTTGTTTTAGCGTCCACATGGTATCCTGACACTCAATAATAACGGGGATTTCGGCGCTTACGCTGGATACAAAACCCGTAAAGCGGGTAACCAGCGCACCATCGTACCCCAACTGAATAATAACCTTCGCGCCACGCTGAATAATGGTGTTGATATTAACCTGCTGCCCGCTGCCCAAAACTTTTATGTTGCGCGGCAATGTGATGGTAGCCGTGTTGGTGAGCGTCTTTCGACTTTTTTTTATCTTCACATCAATCACTGGCAAGTTCTGCAGTAGGTTTGAACCGGTGGGGTCGGAGATGGTTATGTTTGAGCTGAGGGTGTACATGGGTAATTTATTTTTTTAGCCCCAATCAAAGATTTATTTCTTGTAAGGGATCTATGCTGAAGTTATGGTCTCCCAAACCGAACCTGTAAATAAACACTTCTTGTGCAAGGTAAGGTCATAAACCTCCAAGCCCTCAACTGGACTTGCTATTGCGATTTTTTGGGCGGTGGTCATACGTGGAGGTAGAAAACCAGCGGTGGTACTGTTTATCGAGAATTTAGCACTTAGAATATCTGCATAATTACCATTTTCTACAAGGCTAAGGCGTCCATATTGGTTTAAAACGAGACTCAGAATGTCACCATTAAGCGTTCCACCACTTGTGAATATTTTATACATTGCATACGGAAGATGAGTTTCCATGTCGCCAATAGATGTTACAGGAATTAGTCTATTACTAACAACACTGGCAATCCCCTCAATAGCTACCCCCTGTGGTAATACTAAGTCATATCCATAATGTGTCCTCCCGTCTGGTTGAATTTCTTGGGCTATACCTGCATAAACCGAAAGAGCAATTGTAGCTGCTGAATAATTGGTAGAAAGTGTCATATTTAGCAAATTATCAACACCAAGATAAGCAAACAACGACGCATTATATGCCCAGTATAATTTAGCATATGCGAGTAAAGCTATATCATTGGTGCCAAAGCTAGTCGGCAAAGGGGCCCCTGATTGGATTAAATTACTGGCGAGGAATGTTTTGTTCAAAACAATGCTGTCCTTTATACTATTAACCATACCAACATTGCCATTGCCATCCACACCCAGCAAATAGCTATGGTTTCCTTTTCCAGAGACACTTCTTACCGATTTTATGGCTAGGTCTTTTACTTCTAAATCTCCGTTAACCAACTCTTTTTGCGTCCCGATTGTAAATATTGGTGGCAACTGAGCTAATACCATGGTCGCACTGAGAGCATGCCCTATATCATTTGGGTGCAGGTTATCTGCCGAAAAAGGGACTGATACCAGATTAATCAGATTATCATAACATTCTACATAATAAGTAGAATAAGTAACCGACAATGCCTTAGTAACTGCGCTCATAGCCCTCAACCCAGCATCTGCTCCACTATTGTAATTTTCGGTTGAAGCGAATGTTGACATCAAAATAATTTGATTTGCTGCCCATCCTTTCCCTAGGACATTTGCAATAATCGCCGTCATAGCAGTTTGGAAAGCGGTGGTTGTGACTGAATTGATATACTCATTAGTCCCCAACTCGATCACTAAATATTTATCAGTGCTTCCTTTTGCTGGTATAGTTGTTAAATCAAGGGCAGACGCCAACTGCCCCGGTATACCAAAATTATGCTCCTTCATGCCTAATGTGGTCGCGACAAAACTGGAATACCTATTTGCTGGGATACTGGCTCCCCAACCTTGAGTTATAGAAGTACCAAAAAACCAAATGTCGCCACCAGGAATCCCTGCCGGGCTGTTAACCATAACACTACCTGGGGTAATATCGCCATTAACTCCTCCCGATGGAGTAACCCACTGGGTGTTAAAATTAGTCGCATCTATTTTTGCCAATACCTGTGCTGCGGTCCCACCAGCTGGCACACCTGAGCCTACTGCACCAGTAGCACCAGCCGCACCGATTTCTCCCTGAATACCCTGCGGCCCTTGCGGACCCGTAGCACCAGTTGGCCCAGTAGCACCCTGCGGACCAGCGGTTATGCCCGCGACTAAGGTGTTTACCAGAGCGGTTATCCACACTTTTAATATCCCGAGCGTGCTTTTTTTTACCTGCCCTGTACCAGTTCCCTGCGATACAATTATCTCATCCGTATCGGATACAGCCGTTGCGCCGGGTAAGTTGTCGATTGTTATGTTTCCCATTTATTTGGTCGTTAAGTCATTATAAGTCATCCGGTCATTTGGTTTTTTTTACATCGAACCCATGACCGTTAACCTTCCCAAGTTAATTTACCACCAATCCCACCAAGTTGAAGTAGGCGTCACGGTAGTTGAATTTTTTTAATGAGCCGTCTTGTTGTGGTACTTCTTTTTCGCCACTGATTTCGAGCGAAGAAAAGGCGCTTTCTTTAATTTTCGGGAATTCCATTTCTACCGGTGTCGTGGCCAGTTCTCCAGCATCAGCTAAAGCCTGATCTTTAGTTTCCTCTGTCCTGCGTTCCTGTATAAGCTCGAACTTTTCTTTAAATTCTCTTAATGCCTGGTCGGCTTTGCCCTTGCAGCTGTTTAGGCTGTTGGCCAGTGCGAACGGCAATGCCGGACAAGTTCTTAATATTGCTATGTTCGAACTGATAACCTGT
>Ga0364867_10362_pt1 | contig 27175 bp, 31 predicted proteins | sample ExccelAu500001D4_3_FD_206915 | JGI IMG/M metagenome (GOLD analysis project Ga0364867, IMG submission 206915) | Enriched cells from Trout Bog Lake Hypolimnion, Wisconsin, USA - BchlTB.Aug13.5000.01.D4 | ecosystem: Environmental > Aquatic > Freshwater > Lake > Hypolimnion/Profundal zone | place... | reverse complement strand
AATTTCTTCAAAAGCTTCTACATCTAATCGGGAGAATATCCGATAAAATGTTGCTGCATCAGGAGTATGTCCGGCAAGAAAAGAACATTGTTCCACCAATAATTCCTGATAATTAACACTCCATTCATGCATTGCCTGATAACTGGTATACCCACAACACAATGCAAGCAGTGCCAATAACAAAATGATAGGCAGTTCGTGTCGTGTTCCTTGTGGACGTCTCGGATCAGGAATGGTATGCAGAAAAAACCAAAGTGAAGCTACTGGTTCTGGTTTCACTGAAAAAACAGGAGAATATGACAAATCTTTGGGTAATACAGTATACTTGGAATACATAACGCTTCTTCCTCACGGAAATCTATTCAATTTCTATCGTGATTCAGGAAGGAGCATTTTGTCAAATTTAGAATGCAATGGCTCTGCTGGGGATAACCACCTCTCTTTTGTTGTTTATATTAATTTGCATCGCAGTAGTATCCTGTGTTACAAAGACCGCCACCTGCAGGAGCTGTTCCCTTAGTAGTTTTACAGGTTCCGAGAAAATCAGTCGGGCTTTTCTCGTCACATTCTGTACCTGTTTGGCCTAATGTTATCGTTTCTGTCGAAGCGTGTGGAGGAGCTTCCGGTCCACCATTTGCCCAAACATGGATTTGAACGGAACTATTTGGAGTTAGCCAGTTTACGGAATATGTTAGTGTAGTAGGTGTAGTTGTATGTGTCGTTCCAATTTGGGAGCCACTTTGACTATAGGCAGCAACGTCATAACCAGTAGAAGCGGTAGTGCCATGGTTTGGGACTGCAGACCAACTGATATTTATCAATGCTGAACTTTTGCTCTGTCCCATACTTCCTACAGTGATACTTGATGGTGCAGGGAAGGACCAACTAGTCGAACCTGTTCCTCCCGTCCCAGTGGATCCTGATCCTGAACTTGAACTACCCCAGCTCCATTTCTGGTTATTGCCGCCGTTGCAGGTATAGATCTCAAGTTGGGTTCCATTAGCTGTTGATTGTCCTGTGATGTCAAGACACATACCTGTTTGTTTACTGACCAATTCTGAGCTACCATTGAGTGTCCATACTTGGTTTGTGCCACCATTGCATGTATAGAGATCAACTTTCGTACCTTTCGTTTTTCCTTGATCAAGTACATCAAGACACATATTGGTAGCGGTCCCGCCAGCCCAGCGAATAGTGCCATCGGAATATTCTGACCATTTTTGCGCTGCATCACTGAGGCATTGCCATGCTTGTACTTTATTACCATTTGTAGTTGAACTGTTTGTATCATCCATGCAAAGATGCGTTGTCTTGCTTGTTCCTGCAAAGGAAGCTGACTGGAGTGAACCTGTTTTTGTTACGGTTGCTCCATTTCCACTGGTACTTGGTGGGAGAGTGCCGTAATTCCATGCCCATGCTTGATTCTTTCCATTATTACATTGATAAATTTCAAGTTGTGTGCCGCTGGCAGTTGATGAGCTTTTGATATCGAGACACATCCTGGTATCTTGTTGATCTTGAAGTTCTGTTTTACCTTTAGCAGCACCATTTGTAATATTGACAAGCTTCCATTGTTGATTTGTACCGCCATTGCACGTATAGAGATCAACAAGTGTATCATTCGCTGTTCCTCTTTTATTGACATCAAGGCATGAGCCATTGATACGGATAGTGTTATCACTATAAGTAGTCCACTTTTGTGCACTATCAGCACTATTGCAAGCCCATGTAAAGACTACATTATCATTCGCATTACTGTTCCCTTTATCATCAAGACAAAGGAAGTTTGTTGTACTTGTTCCGGCTGCGATATCTGATTCTAATAATCCTGTTTTTCCTGCTGTAGCAGAAGGTGGTGCTTTACTTACAGTTTGACCTGTTGAAGGTTGGGGTGCTGTCCTTGATGGTGTTCCTGATGATGGGCTCGAAGAAGGCGCACTTGATGATGGCTTTGAAGATGGTGTTCCTGATGATGGGCTCGAAGAAGGTGCACCTGATGATGGTTTTGAAGATGGTGTTCCTGATGATGGCTTACCTGCTCCTGATGATGGCGATGCACTGGTTCCGCCAGGAGCAGATGATGGAGCTCCAGGTGTTGTCGTTGGATTTGGTGTTGTACAGCCGCTTGTTGTTGAACACGGTGGTTGGACACCGATAAGTTGAAGGAGTTGTTGTAGTAATTGTAATAATAACTGTAACAACTGTTGTAACAGATTAGTAGGTTGTTGATTATTTGTGGGTGCTGAAGTTGGCGAAACGCCGGAGTTAGGAGATGATGATGGTGCGGCAGCAGTCGTAGTAGGTGAGGGCATAAAGACAGTGGGAGTAGTGGCGGCAGCAGTAGATGGTGCTGCACTTGGCGCAGACGATGACGGACATGGATTTGTCGAAGGAGAAGATGGCGATTGACTTGGAGAAGGATTTGTTGTTCCCGGATTCTGATTAATCAGTTGTTGGAATAATTGAAGTAAGAATTGGAAAAATTGTTGTATAAATCCGTTGCCTGTCGGTTTGTGCCGTTTAGTCTTACTTAAAGCTTGGACTGATGAAGTACCTGCATTTTGTGACGAAACAGAAGATCCAGTTGTTCCACAAGGATTATTTGAAGGAGCTGGATTTCTTGAAGGAGTTTGACTGGGTGTTTGAGAAACCGTATTCGAAGGCATGGAGCTTACGGCTGCAGCTTGACTTGGAGGAATTGTAGCACAAGGTGGTTGAGGATTATTTCCGACACAGTAAAAGGTCCCCGAAATGATAGGAAAACTGGGTTGAACTGATTCTTGCCCATAAGCACGAGTTACAGGAGTTGAAACTAGGAGTAATGGTAAAATCAATAGCAAAAATAAATATTTCACAGGCAGAATAACATCCTATTTCTAGATTAATCAATTCTTGAAGAGGTTGTCAAGTAGCGCGTTCATACAAAAATTGTTTTTTTGTATTAAAGGCTTGAGGTTTCAATTTGGATTCCCGGACTCATCGAGGATTTAAGTATCATTGACTTGATATTTTTTGCTTTTACCGCTTTGACTGTTGTCATGATATTGTCCATAAGTTTTTCATCGCCAAAGGAAACCTTGCCGACTGCAAGATGAAGAATAGGGAATTTTGACTCTGTTTTGAAATTAAATTGTCCTCCGGCGAATTTCTTTGCAACTTCATCAGGTTTTGGCGTAACAGTACCGTTTTTTGGATTCGGCATCAAGCCGCGTGGTCCGAGAACCCGTGCAACTTTTGCCAGTTTTGGCATTGTGTCGGGAGTTGCTACCAGGACATCAAAGTCGATTTTTCCTGTCTCAATTTTTTTGATAAGTTCGTCAACATTTTTTGGATCCAAGGCTGCATTTGCTACGACAACTCGCGTTGTTTTTCCTGTGCCATGAGGGAGAGTAAGACTTCCTGAAATGCCTTTTTCAATAGTATTGATGTGGAGTTCAACTGTTTCATCAAACTTTACCCGTTTCATTTTATCAAGCAGGGGAAGCGCTTCTGTAAGTTTATATTTTTTGTTTTTATCAATAAGTACTGCAATTTTTTGATAACTCTCTGATTTTTTCTTTTTGGGAGCAAATTTTTTAGTTTCTTTTTTTTGTAGGTTTTTGGTTTCTTTTGCTTCAGTTTTTTCCGTTTGAGCCTTTTGGACTTTTACTTCTTTTTCTGTTGGTTTAGCTGATTGTGTTTCTTCTTTATTCTCTTTTGTTGATTCGGCAGCTGCTTTTCGTGCTTCAGCTTCTTCTTTTGCTTTTTTTGCTTCAGCACGGGCTTGGGCCTTTTTCAGGTCTTTCTTTTCAAGTTCTTCGTCTCCAATTGTTTTTACTCGTATTTTACCCATAAATTAAATTGTTTATTCAACAGCAATCCCCATTGATTGTGCAGTTCCTGCGACGACTCGGGCACCCATTTCTATATCATCCGTGTTTAAATCTTCAAGTTTATCTGCTGCAATTTTTCGTGCTTGGTCCATTGTCAATGTTGCGATTTTATCGCGGCCTGGCTTTTGACTGCCTTTATCTTTGCCAAGTGCTTTTTTGATCATTTCTGCAACAGGAGGTTTTTTGGTAATAAAAGAGAACGTCCTGTCTTCATAAACAGTAATGACTACAGGAATGATGTTGCCTTTAAGATCAGCAGTTTTATCATTATACGCTTTGACGAACTCCATAATATTGAGTCCGTGAGGTCCAAGTGCAGTACCGACAGGTGGGGCAGGGGTTGCTGCTCCTGCAGGAAGCGCTATTTTAATTAATGTTTTTATTTTTTTAGCCATAAGTTTAAAAATTAGATTTTCTTAACCTGTAAAAAGTCTAATTCAACAGGTGTTTCTCTTCCGAAAATACTTACAAGTACTTTTACTTTACCACGTGCCTCATCAATTGATTCAATTGTGCCCAGAAATTCGGCAAACGGACCATCGGTGATCTTAACTGCTTCTCCGACAGAGAATTGTACTTTGTACATTGGTTCTTCCAGTTTCATGAATTTTTGGATTGCCTCAACTTCTTTTTCTGAAATTGGAGTTGGTTTATTACCAGCCCCAATAAAAGAAGTAACACCGGGCGTACTGCGTACCATGATCCAGGTTTCATCATCGAGGATCATCTTGACGAGAACATATCCCGGGAAAATTTTTTCCTTAACAGTTTCTTTTTTGCCTTGGGAAACTTTGATGGTATTGCGTGTCGGAACGATAATATCAAATACGCGGTCGGTAAACTTCATGGATTCGACACGTTGTTTGAGAGATCTTTCGACCTTATTCTCATGCCCAGCATAGGTGTGAAGAATATACCATTTGCCTTTATCGCTTGCAGACTTTGCGTCGTCTTGCTTTTCTTCTTTTTGTTTTTCCTCTTTTGGTTGTGTTGTTGCGTCCATATACTATTTATTAATAATAAGCTGTATTGCCTGGGTAAAAAGCCAGTCAAGTCCACCGATGTATACTCCCATAATAACGCTTAAAATTATTACAATGCCTGTCAATCGAAAAATTTCCCTTCGTGTTGGCCAGACAACTTGTCTTAATTCATCATACGCTTGACGTACAAAAGTAACCGGTGTGATCATGATTTAAAATACAAGATTCCCACATGCATGGTGTCAAGTTAGAGTATTTTATCAAATCATGTGAGGCATGTAAAGCAGGGGATTATATTTTGACTATTTTTGTATATAGATTTATATCATCCATGCAAAAGATGAGAAACATCGGTAACAGTTATGAGCTTGCATTGTTTTTGCAAGATCATCCGAGGGTGCATCTGAACTATTTACCACCTTACTCACCAAATCTTAATATCATCGAGAGATTATGGAAGTTCTTTCATGAAAAATACAGGGATACCTATTTTGAAAAATTTAAGGAATTTGAAGTTGCTGCACTTACTTTCCTTGAAAATATCCATCAGTATGACGAAGAGCTCAAGAAAAGATTAACCGATAGTTTCCAAACCCTCCCTCCATTTTAATTAAAGTTTGGTATATCAGCAGTTTTATATTTGAAAGCACATAATGATATGTTTGATGTACACACCCTTTCAGAAGGTAGAAGAAGGAGGTTACGTCGTTCAGTTGCTCAAAGAGCCGAAGGCATAATGGAGCAAATGCAAAATTAGCAATAATAGAAAAAATATTTATAGGGTAAGTAAAATTAATTTACTTCACCGTCACACTTTTTGCTAAATTCCTTGGTTTGTCCGGATCTCTATTTCCTCTCGCAAGTGCTAAATAATATCCAAGAAGGTGTGAGATTGCGACTTGAGGAAGAATTGTTGCCTCTTCAATATCAGCTGTTTCCAGAAAATCATCAAATACTTCATTATTTTTCGGACCGATTCCAATTATATATCCACCGCGGGCTTTTATCTCTTCAGCATTTGAAATGATGTCATAATATGTTTCGTCGTTTGGCGCAAAAACAATACAAGGGGTGCCTTTATCAATAAGTGCAAGTGGTCCGTGTTTTAATTCACCTCCAGGAAACGCTTCCGCATGCGCATAGGAAGCTTCTTTTATCTTGAGAGTTGTTTCAAGAGCCGCGGTGTAGGAAAGACCACGTCCGATTATATAAATATGTTCGCTCTTTTTAAGTTTTTCAGCAACTTTTTTAACTTCATTTATATATTCTTCTTTCAAAATATTTTTAACATTTTTTGCGGCTTTTAAAAGCAGTTCTTTCCCTTTTTTTTGTTCACCGGCGAGGGTATATGCAGTCAAAATGAGTGTTGCAAGCATCGCAATAAAACTTTTAGTCGCAACAACGGCTCTTTCAGGACCCGATTCAAGAAGCACATTAAAATCCGCAATCCTGTAAAGAGTTGAGCCCAGGACATTTACAATTGATGCAATTTTTGCATGTTTTTCATTAATCGCTCGCGTTACAGGTTCAATTACATCAATTGATTCACCTGATTGCGAGATAGGGATAACAAGCGTTTTATCTGTTACGAAATTTTCAATGTATTTAAATTCTGAACCGACAGCGAAATTGACATGTTTTTTTGCGATTTTTGAAAAAAGATAGGTTGCTCCTATTGCCGCATACGATGCAGAACCGCATGCAATAAGAAATGTTCCGAAAGCATCATGAATAAGATTTGCTAGTTTTTTTGTGGGTGAAAGTCCGTTAAGTGCTGTATTTTCAATAATTCGTGCTTCCTCATGAATTTCTTTTATAAAAAAATGTTTATAGTGTCCCATTTGTGCTTCTTCAAATGACCATGATAGCGTCTCATATTTCGGCTGTATTTCTTTTCCTGTGGGAAGAGTAAGAAGCTTTAAATTTTCCCCGAGGATAACCATTTGATGGTCTTCAAGAAAAAGAACCTTCCTGGTATATTTTAAAATGCCTGCGGCATCTGATGCCAGATAAAATTCATCGTTACCAATTCCGATAACAAGAGGGGAACCGTTTTTGGCTGCAATAATTTCGGATGATGCAGTATTGAGAACAACAAGTGCGTTCATGCCACTTAGCCTATTAAATGTATTTTTGACAGATGTCGCAAAATCTGAGGTTTTGAGATTCTCTTCGATCAAATGTGTAGCAACTTCAGTATCTGTTTCGGAGATAAATGTATGATTTTTTTTAATCAATTCTTCCCGTAATTCCTGAAAGTTCTCGATAATTCCATTGTGGATGACTGCAATTTGCTTGGTGCAATCAGTATGAGGATGTGCATTTTTAACAGTGACGCCACCGTGTGTTGCCCAACGTGTATGTCCAATACCCAAAGTTGTAGGGATTGTGAATATCAAAGAGGCGAGATCTTTTTGGGGGAGCTTGCCCGTTTGCTTCTCAACCAAAATTTTTTTGTTTTCTTTAACAGCAATACCCCAGGAATCGTACCCGCGGTACTCAAGCGTCTTAAGCCCGTCGAAAATCATTTCCGCCGCATTTTCTTTTTTACCTATATAACCAAATATGCCACACATAAATAAATCTCAAATGTCAAAACTCAAATCGCAAAGATGGTTGCAAGTTTTGATTTGTGAGTAGTGTAGAGGTTGAAAGTGGAGATGTCAAGATAAATAACTAAGTAATTTCAAATAGGATCGTCTGTGTGGGTATAAACTGGAATTTTATAGATAACCTGAGCAGCGGGAGAATCTTTAATAACTCTTCCATCAAACCCTTTGGGTCTATCTGCTTCAAGTGTTTTCTGATGTTCAGCGGCAGCTGCAGTTATAGTTTTACGAGTCATCCATGCATCATGTTTTCTTTTTTGAGTTGCCTTATGATTATTTCTTACGTCTTTTGCAGTCCAACTTGCATCGATAAGATCTATTAATGTCTCAAAAGCTACACGATCAGGATTTTCTCCTTCTGCTATTCTTTTTTCATACTTTATTTCAATTCCTAAAACATCAACTCGGTGGTTATCAGTCCCTTCCACTCCGAATACAGAATTGGCTAGATTTGCCTCGACTAGAAATTGTTTTAAGAGTCTTGGAGCATTGAGAGTTGCAGGGGCTTCTCCTATTCTCCTTCTTGCAACTACAGGATCGTCACCATCTATTTTTTGACCTGTTATATCGGCGGGAATTAAAATATGCAGTATTGCTTCCCGTCTAGAGATAGGATGAGCAGAGTTACCTCGTGAGACAGAAGTTGGGTCCGCATCTCTATCCATTCCTGCAAATTCCATTACTGTCATATGGAAATCAGCTTCAGCTATAGCTTCTCTTATTGTCGTTGGAAATTTGATTTTGTGGGACGTATCGCCCTCAAGTAAGTTTTTTTGCAGCCTGCCATCTATAATAGGCACGAATGCTTGACGTGGTAATCTCTTAGCAGCTGCTATATTTCTTGTCCTGGCTTCTAAGATTGCTGGCATATGTATAGATATGACATAAATCAAATAAGCACGGTTATTTAATATATGACTTAACTATCCTACATTTCTTACAGAATTCTTACTTGACCAAAACCTGACAAGATTTGTTGTTGATAAATGTCAACGAAATTAGAGTAAATTGTAGATTTTAATAATATACCTATCAAAAAGTAAGAATTAAAAGTGGGTCCTGATATTGTACTGGACGTTTTGCAATTGATTTGTTATCATTCGTATATGCCTAAGAAAATCAGAAAAGCAGTTATTCCCGCGGCGGGATTTGGGACTCGCTTCTTACCGCAGACAAAAGCAATGCCCAAAGAGATGCTTCCTGTTGTAGACAAACCTGTGATTCAATATGTCGCCGAAGAAGCCGTCGAGTCAGGAATTGAAGATATTATTATTGTAACAGGTGCATTGAAACGTGCGATTGAAGATCATTTTGATTTTCCTAACCAAGATCTTATTAAAAACCTTGAAGCAGGACATAAAGAAAAACTTCTTGAACAAACGCGGGCAATTTCAGAAATGGCAAATTTCATTTATATCAGGCAAAAGGGGATGTACGGCAACGGGACGCCAGTCCTATCTGCGGAACCTGTCATTGATAATGAATTTTTTGCTGTTCTTTGGGGAGATGAATTTATCTATAGCAAACCACCACGTCTTGCCCAAATGATGGAAGTGCATGCCAAATATGGTGGTGCAGTTATATCAGGAGTCCGCATCGAGCATAAAGAAGATCTCAAGCGTTACGGTATAGCAGAAGTTGAAAAAGTGGAAGGGAACGTCTTTAAGATAAAAAAGATTGTAGAAAAACCTGATCCTGACAAAGCGCCTTCTGATTTGGCAACACACGGAGCATATATTTTGCCTCCTGAAATATTTGATATTTTGCGGAATCAAAAGCCTGGCACAGGTGGGGAAATTTATTTACCGGAAGCAATAGATAAGCTTATAAAAACAGGCTATCCTGTATATGCGTGTGAGATTGAAAATGGTAAATATTATGACACAGGGAACAAAGTAGAGTATCTCAAAACAGTCATCGAATTTGCCCTCCAGCATCCTGATATAAAGGATGAATTCATAGAATTCCTCAAGAGTTTGAACCTCAAATAGAGAGTAGTTTATTTAAGTTTACAATTATTTTTTGCTCTTGCAAGCAGCCCTTGTGTTGTTATACTAAACTTAGCTGAGGAAAATGTTTATATGGTTGCAATCAAAAAGAAAGATTTAAATGTTGATAATAAATCGCGAGTAGTTTTTATTATTGTTTTCGTTCTGGTTTTGATTTTGATACCAATTGCGATTTGGTTACTTGGTCATAGTATCCCACCAGCAGAGACTCCCAAGAGCGATTTCACAGTATATCAAGCTAATGGGAATACATTCTCTTATCCGAAGGGTTGGAAAGTAAGTGAAAGCGGAGTTCCTGAAGGAGCCGGTGAAGTGTATTATCTTCAACCTCCGAATGCTGATCCGATAGTAAATCCGCATGTTCTTTTGAAGATAACACCTGCGACGCAAAAAGAGATTACTACTATGAATTTAGTCTATACACTTCTTAAATACCAGAAAATGAATATAATGGTCTCCGGCGTAAGCGCTCAAAAATATGTAGATGTTCTTCCAGGTACTCATGGGATATTTCATTCAATCGCCTATGTTTTTATAGCAAAAGGGAATATCTATCTTCTCGAATTAGGATATACACAAAAGGCGACAGATCCGCAGTTGGAGAATGAATTTACTCAGATTGTAAATAATTTCTCGACAAATTAGTTTCCAGGATAGTGCATATTTTTATTTGCGAATGATTGCAAAATGGTTATTTGAGGAGTGTAGGACTTTTTTCGCTCATTATAAACAATTTTTCTCCGTTGCAATTCGCGTTATCTTTAGGTTTTCAGAGGATGCTCATCTGCAACCAAAAAATTGTTCATACCGAGCTTTTAAGAAAAGAAAATTTATTTATCTATAACTCCACCCCATTCAACTGCTACAAAACCTTTCCTTTGCGGTGTAGGTGGTAGCTGAAGGACTGGTCCATTTTCCTGTGTTGCAACAGGTTTGAAATAGGCAATAAAATCAATCATTGTATCAGGTTTTGGTGAAATATCGACACTATCTATGGCTGCCTTTGAAGAAGGATCAAGAACTGAAAAGAGAATATATGGGGAATTAAGAGCTTGCAAGCGTGGTACCCAATAAGAAAGGAATTCTTCTTTCTCATGTCCAACTAGTCCTAACTGATCCAGAAGTGTGCTTAGTTTGTCAGGTAATTGAGTCGTTGGTATTGTTATCCCGCTTGCCGGTTTTTGAAAATTTGTAACGGAAGTTTCATAAAAAAGCTCCGAGTATTGCTGGTTTTTATACTGAAATGTTCCGTCGGGATTTGCAAGAATATCTTCCCAGCCGTCTTGCGGATAAGGAGGATTGGAAACCACGATAGAACCTGTAGTTTGCACAATTACATTTACGATGGTTGGTTCTGTTGGATAGAAGTAGATTACCGGTTTGTCAATGCAGAATTTGCCTGTTTTCGACGGGTTTCCTACAAATAAAGGGTCCTCACATCCATTTGGACCTACCGTGACATCTGTGGGATCTGATGTTGTATATGGACATTCAATATATACATCAGGACATGTGCAATTGGAAGGTATAGGAATTCCGCTATTCACATATCCTGCGCAGGTGGCAGGATTCGGTGCGTTTGGACTTACAGGTGCTGCTTGTGATGGCTGAACAGGTTTCGAAGGTGCAGGGCTTACTTTTTGTGCGGAAAATTGTTGCGGTGCGGATGTAGGAAGTAAAAACCATTCAAGTTGGAGATCGGATTTTGCGGGAACCGGTGTAAAAGGAATTGTGGCACCATATGAAGTTCCTTTTGTTTGAGTACCAGGTAAAACTATAACGACGATGCTAAAAAGAATAAAAAGAACGAATAGCATAGCAATACTCAGTTTACTTATTTTTCTTTTTTTGTTTTTGTCGTGCTTTTTCATGAGCTACTTTCAGGATAGGAGAGTGTGGTTATAATGTCAATTGGTACATAAGATGCTATAATAGAAAGATGCCCAAACGTTTTATCTTCTTTGTGTCGGGAACAGTTCTTGTATTTTTCTTTCTTTTCTTTTCCTTCCTGGTACACAAAAATCTTTTTACTCAACTGGATTTTAATACAACAGTCCACTTGCAGGATCATATAAGTAGGAGATTTGATTTTCCTTTCTCCATTTTGAGTTCTATCGGACAATTTGAATTCATGGCTGTTATTCTCGCAGCTATTTTTGTTATCTGTAGACGTTTCAAAGCGGGAGTTATTGCATTTATCTTTTTTGGCGGGTTCCATTTGATCGAGATCTTTGGAAAATATTTTGTCCATCATCCTCCACCGCCGGAATTTATGGTGAGGACAGAGAATATTATGCAATTTCCGGAATATTACGTCCAAAATCTGAATTCCTATCCTTCAGGTCATGCAGGACGGACTTTGTTTGTTACGGTTGTTGCTTTAACTCTATTGTGGCAGAGTAGACGTTTGGGGCCTGGTAGTAAATTATTAGTAACATGTTTTATCCTTATTTTTGATATCACAATGCTTGTCTCACGAATATATTTGGGTGAGCACTGGCTTAGTGATGTTATCGGTGGTTCTATCTTGGGGAGTGCACTGGGATTTTTTACCGGGATATTTCTTATCGATACGAAACATGATGATAAAGATAATAAGAAAAAAGGTTTTTTACCGAAGTATAAAATTGAGATTAAAAAAGTAGAATAGTTTTGCTAGATAAAAGGGATCTTATCTATAAGGGATACTTGAAAGAGGTAAGCATTTCGTCCAACTGTTTTTTATTATTCTCTCCGGTTGAAATTAGTACCAGATTACTTCCTGTTTCAATAAATGTTCCTATTTCTTCAGGCGTGTCGGGTTTTGCGTCCGATGCGACGGATATATAATTAATGGCTTTAAGACTGTTGATCGTACTATTATTTACTTTAGTAAATTTTTCCGTTTCATTATCCTGAGAAAGCGGACTTTTTATAATTTTGGAAGTATTGTTTGGCATTGCATAATAACTGTTAAAATCCTGGCCGACTGCTGAAGCCAATGTCTTCGGAAGAAGAAGTATTTGAAAGCCTGATCCGTTATGTGTATTTTGTAGTGCAATGCTTGATACCTTAAATCCATACGATTTTGTTTGTATTGTATCTGCAGGAGGATAAGAAAACTTTAGCTGGTAGTTTTTATCGGTATATGTCTTCCAACCAACTGGTGCCGGTATAGTTTTTATAGTACTTGTTTGTTTTGTTGATAGGGAAGTGGCTGAATTTTTCGAGAAAAATTCCGTTTTTACGAAATACGCGATACCAAATCCTGCAGCTGCTATGACTATATAAATAATCATAAGCAAAAAGATCCAAAGCTTTTGTAACTTGGCGGACATAGCGGTATTGTAGCAGATTTTAGAGCCTATTTGAAAAGTTTATATTCGGCTATAATTGTCCATATGCGGCTGCAAATTGTTCACCATTCGTCACTCTATCACATTGGATACAGCTCCTCGTGCTTTACAATTTTCGCTCGTATCTGACCAATTCTATCTCGAAAGAGACTTTTCAAATAGGCTCTTATTCGTCAGAGCCGCCGGAATTTGGTGCAGAATTTATATTTGCTGAAGAATTTTGGAAACCTTGCATACTTTTTATGTCTTTGTTGATACTATTGAAAAGATCGAGCAAGGCAAAAATAAGGCCCAGGATGATCAAAATAATTTTTATTGTTTTGTGATTGAAGGAAATTTGAAAATTTGGATATTCATCAGAAAGGTAGGACATATAAATGGTTGAAGCGTTCGATACGCGTAGATAATCTTTTATAAACTCATATAAGCTCTCGGGATACCGTCCTGTGAATAAAATGGCAAACCATGAAAATATAACGGCGAAAAATGATCCGAATTCTAAAATCTGCGAATAAATAGAGTAGGGAATAAGAATTATCGCTCTACCCAAATATCCAATTAAAGGAAAAGCGTGAAATCGTGATGGTTTGACTGGCTTATCATATTTTAGTATATACATCCCATTTTCATCAAAGCTGAATCCTGGATATTTATCTGAGAGACCAAAAGCATAGATCATCATTTTTGTATAGAACCGCATATAAATGAGTGTCCATTTATATGCGAAATCCCAATATTGGCCTGTAAAAAGAATGACAAAAGGGGTGATAATCATAAGAATCCAATACCAAATTTCAAGAAAGAGGAAAACGATAACAATCGGAATAAGAAGAATCACTCTTATGATATATCCTATGATCGGAATAGCTAGCCAACGTTTGGGATGTTCATTATAAGGGATAATAAGTTCCGGATATATTCTATTTTTTTGTGGTGGAGTTTGTGTTGAATTTACAGTTTGATTTGCAGGTTGTTCATTCATACTACCTTACAATAGTAGAGTTTTATTTACAAGTCAAGATTGAGTCTGGTTAAAAAATTTTTTATCATTGAAAGAAATGATTATATTTACATTTTTAATGGTAATGAGAACGAAAATGTTGATCCTTTACCTTCACTACTCTCAACTCGTAGTTTTCCTTTATGAGCTTTAATAATTTCGGTTGAAATATAAAGCCCCAACCCTAATCCTTTTGCAGAGTAGCTTTGACCACTTCTTATCCTGAAAAATCTTTCAAAAATTTTCGTTTGTGCTTCTTTTGGAATGCCCGGCCCAAAATCCCGAACACTTACAATAACTTTTTTTGTCTCCTCCTGTAATTTGACAACGATCGTGTCTGAATTGGGTGAATATTTAATTGCATTAATCAGCAAATTAATAATGACCTGTCTGACACGTTCTTTATCCGCAAAAAGCGGTTTTGTGAGAGTGCCTTCAATACTGATCGTATGGGTAGTTGTCGTATACTGAAACATCTCGACGGTTTCTCTTACCAATTCGTACAGGTCGATTGTTTCTTTTTGCAATTCCAGCATTCCTGTCTGTGCTTTATAGACATGAGTAAAAGAGTTGAGTAATTTTGTCAATCTTTCAAGCTCTCCTGCAACTTTGGTGAGAAGAAATTGAGATTTTTTATCTCCGGTTTTCTCATGATATCCTTGAAGAAGCTGAATAAATACGGAAGAAGAAGTTATCGGAGTTTTCAATTCATGGGTAATATATCCAACAAAGTCATCTTTCTGCCTTTCAATCAATCTTCTCTGAGTAATATCCTGAATACTCAGGAAAATAATATCAGAATTTTTGTTGCCGTAAGCTATCCGTTTGGCGTTGATAAGAAGAGTTTTTTCACCTGCTCTCCTGAAACGATATGTCAACTCAAGTTCTTCAAATGATGAATTATTTCTGCTGAGTTTCCTTAATTTTTTGATAAGATACTCCATTTGGGAAGAACGATCTGTTAAATCCGCAAGATTTCTTCCGGATGCCTTGTCCTTGGTCATTTTAAATTTTTTGAGAAATACTTTATTTGCGGATTGAATTGTTAAATCGTTGTTAAGGATAAGAACGGGTTCATGGATGGCATCGATGATGGCATTTATGTGAGTATATTGATCAGCATATGAAACAATTCCATCGTTTGGGACACGCTTCGGGATCATCAGTTGTGACAATGTGGTAACTGATTCAAAAGTTACTAAGGATTTCATTTTTATATTGAGCTCGACTTGTATATATCATAAATTTTTTAAAAAAACAAGGATGAGGAACTGTATCTTTTCGATGAGATTTTGGAGTTCTTGTGTAATTTCAATTATTCCCATCGCATTGTTGCAGGAGGTTTGGTAGTAATATCATATACTACGCGGGAGACATCAGGGACTTCATTAACGATTCGTGATGACATACTAGCCAAAACCTCATGCGGAATCCGGCTCCATTCTGCTGTCATAATATCAACAGAATCATATGCTCGAATTGCTATAACCTCCGCGAATACTCTCGCATCGCCTTTAACAGCAGTACTATAAGCGTCTGTCATTACCCCAAAACATTCAAAAACTTTTTCATAGAGTCCTGCTTTTTTCATTTCTTCAACAACAATTTGATCTGCTTGCATAACTTGGGCTAGACGCTTTTCAGTTACTTCACCCATGATATTCACTGCATGTCCTGGTCCGGGCCAAGGCTGTTGCATCACAATTTCCTCAGGCAATCCTGCCTGTCTTCCTATTTCTCTGACTTCGTCTTTATAAAAATTTCTTAACGGTTCGAGAAGTTTTAATTTCAGATTTTTCGGGAGACCTCCAACATTGTGGTGGGATTTAATGTGCGATGCATGTTTTGACCCTTTCGATTCGATAACATCGGAGTATATAGTACCTTGTCCGAGAAATGTTGCCTCTTTATGTTTATTGGCAACTTCCTGAAAAATCTCAACATACAGGTGTCCAATTATTTTACGTTTCTGTTCAGAATCAGTAATTCCTTTTAGCCCTTCAAGAAAGCGTTTTTTTGCATCTATGATGATTAAATTTGAACGGACAAGCTTCTCAAAAATATAGGTAACATGTTTATCTGTATCTTGGCGCATAAGACCAGACTCTACATATACGGGCAGTAAATTTTTACCTATAGCTTTTGCAATAAGAAATGCCACAACAGTTGAATCAACTCCACCCGAAACTGCACAGATAACTTTTTGATTGCCAACAGTTTCTTTAATATCTGCTATTATTTTGTTCGGATTAAGAGAGATTGGATTTAATTTTTCACTACAAAGGAGAGCAAAATTTTTAAGTATATGCGTTCCGTATTCGGTATGATGCGCTTCAGGATGAAATTGTATACCATAGAGTTGTTCTTTATCATTTGCAACTGCAGAATAGGTGACGGTTTTTGTTTCAGCCAGAGGTACAAAACCTTTTGGCAAAGTCATGACAGTATCTCCATGAGATACAATAACCTGGAAAGTTTTTTTTGAAATTCCCTCTAAAATATTTGATACTTTATACTTGTTACTCACTACTATCTTTTCCGGGCCATATTCTTTTTTTGTATTTTTAATTTTTGCGCCGAGCAAATACGCCATTAATTGCCAACCGTAACAAATGCCCAGAATTGGTATGCCAAGTTTAAAAATATCTTTAGCAACAGTTGGTGCATCTTTATCATACACCGATGATGGACCGCCCGAAAAAATAATGCCGTTGGGTTTGTGTTTTTTTATTTCTTTGAGAGCCTCTTCAGGAGTAGCGTAGGAAGTCTGAGCGCCGATTTGCCGCAATCTTCTGCCGATCAAATGAGCGGTTTGTGAACCGAAGTCGACAATGAGGATCATGTATCTTTATTATACAGGTTTGCGCGAATTTTCGTCAAGAAGACATGCTTTTTATCACTAACGCTTTATTTCTATAAGTGTTACTCTTTAAACCAGTTCATTTCGCCGTCAGTGTAGCATTTGTAAACTGAAATTTCTCTGGTCCGTTTGTCGAGGCAACTTCAACACCATATTCTATAGCGTTTGGTATTGAGCTATTTGTAATGCCAGAATTTGACGGATGCGCGACAAGATCTTTAAAGATATTTAACGCATCAAACCAGCCGGAAGTTACTGGTGTATCTCGAGTATAAATCTATTCGTTTGCTCCCCCTCCTTGGAATTCGTGGTAGGCCACACCGTCAATCGTTACGGTTCTTGCATTGGATGGCGGATAAAGATTAGTGTCAGTCCAGTTGTTCCAGACCATCACTTCAATGCCATAGTTATTAAGCCACATGTCATAGGCATAATCCCACTCACCGCCTGTTGGTGAGGGGCCAGATTCGCCAAAGCAAGTCTGTAGTGAATTATATTGTGAGATAGTTTTGCCAGAAATGGTGAATTCTGTATCTGGATACGTCTGGATGGCACCGCCATCAGCGTACCTTCTGCATCAGAGGATGACCATACAGGATTCGTGCATGAAGAAGTAGTTACAGGTGCTGTCATTGTTTCTGCATTTGAAGTAGGTGTTAATGATATCCCATTTCATGGCAAACTGGATGACGGTGCAGAACTTACGGTTTGGGCAGGTGAGATAGAAGGCGCTCCTGAAATTGTCGGTGTGCCGGTCGTTGGTGTTTGTACACCACATAATTGAAGCAATTGCATAATCAGTTGTATCAATAATTCTATGAGTTTACTTAACCCTCCATTATTGGGGTTAACGCCACCGCCCCCTCCGCCATTTTTCCCTCCACTTTTTGATGGTTCACATTTGATATGTACTTTTGTATTGTTTTGTGTTCCGCCGGATGAAAGGGTATTAAAGAATTGGGTGAGGTTGGCACAAACCGGACCGCTAAGAGTTGGCGTACTACTACCGTTTTCTGGTGTACCTGAAATTGAGACGGACGGATTTACAGTACCTGAAACAGGATTATTCGCATTACTTCCACTAGGAGCAGGTGAAACTGATGGGTTTGTATTGCTGTTATTACCGTTGCCTGTTGTAATCGATGGGGATATCGGATTATTTGGAGCAATTGTTGCGCAGGGTGGAATTCCTTCGCCGCCAACGCAGTACAGAGTAGGGGTTATATCGTTATCACTCAGAGGAGAGGCTGTAGGCGTTGTGCCGACTGCAGCAGCAGCATCCACACGTCCGTATTTCCAATATGTCCCTGTGCCGCTGATTTTATCAGCAGTTGCATAAAGTCTATTGATAATTGCCTGAGGAGATGTGCCATATGACGTTGAAGCAATAAGCGCTGCAACTCCTGCAACAATTGGCGTTGCCATAGAGGTGCCGGAAAGATAATAGTAAGGTTGAGAGGTGTTATATCCGGAGGGTTCAATATCGAAGGAATGTGTTGGTCCGGTTGATAAAATATTATCTCCAGGTGCGGCGATTTGTACCCATGAACCATAATTTGAATAACTTGCCTTTGCATCCGTATTGGTAGTTGCGGCAACTGCAACAGCTCCTGTTGCAGCGGCGGGGTAGTTGAGTTGAGTAGTTCCATCATTTCCTGCTGCTGCTACGACAACTGCACCTTTGCTTAGTGCATAGCTGACTGCTTGATCATATAATGATGCGCTTTGTGGGTCGTTCGTGCCGAGACTCATGCTGATTACCTTTGCTCCATTATCAGCTGCCCAGGTGATACCTTCTGTGGCATCTGATGTAGTTCCTGCACCGGTATCATCAAGAATTTTTCCGATAATTAATTGACAGCCGGGACATGTCCCTGCGACACCTACATCATTGTCAGTGTCGGCGGCAAGAATTCCTGCTACATGCGTACCGTGTCCATTTCCATCTTCAACGGTACTGTAACCAGTTACAAAAGATTTTTGTAAAATAACTTTTCCTGCAAGATCAGGCTGATTCAGGTTAATTCCAGTATCAAGAATTGCAACTTTTACACCATTTCCCTCTGTGGTAGCCCATGCTTGTTCAGCATGAATATCTGCATTGGGAGAGCCTGCTTTGCCGAGAATACTTTGTCCGGTGTTATTAAATGCATATTGCATTGAAAATAGCGGATCATCAGGCGTCAGAAAAGCATGTGTGGTGTAGTCCCTTTGAGTGGTTTCAACGTAGGGATCATTTTTAAGTTCCTGTTCGATTGTATTTTCCTGTCCTACCGGGACCTTGACGACCGTTTGATTTATTCCCTCAATGGTCTTAATAATACTCGCGTGATATTGCCGTAGGTGTGCGTTGATTTGTGCATCAGTATACTGTGGTTTGAATTTCACAATAATCTGTCCGCTGACCGCTTTGTCTTGAACAGGTTTGAGAATTTTTGCTACTTTCGGCTGTGAGATAGAAGATGAATGAGAAGGTGCCTGATTTTTTGCTGTCTGTGTTGCGCTAAAACTTATAAATACTAGCCCTATTACAGCAATTATCCCAAGTATAATGAGAAACAAATTATTGTTGAGCAGTTTTTTTATCATTCTTTCTTAATTAACCTGGAAAGAAGAAGTATTGTCAAGTACAGATTAAATTTATTTATTTGCCAAAAATTTGATTGGATGCTATGCTTTATATATGGCAGATAAGGTGTGTACACATAAAAATCAGATTAAGGATTTTCCGCAGCATGACATAACAGTTTGTGAGGATTGCATCAAGACAGGAGATGATTGGGTAAATCTTAGGCAATGTTTGACATGTGGACATGTTGGCTGTTGTGACAGTTCCGAAAACAGACACGCAACCAAACATTATCACAAGACACATCATCCTATTATGAAGTCTGTCAGCCCAGGAGAAGAATTCACCTGGTGTTATATTGATGAAATGATCCTCTGAGTGATTTTTAAATAACTCCTAACGGACAATAATTGCCTCTCTTTCAGGGCCTGTAGAAATAAGTGAAGTTTTGACTCCAACAAGTTTTTCAAGTTCTTTAATATACCTTTGTGCATTGATGGGGAGCTTCTCAAATTTTGTTATCCCTCTGGTTGATTTTTGCCAGCCGGAAACAGTTTTATACACAGGTTTTACTTTACTCAAAAATACAGCATCTCCATCATAGTATCTGACAGGTTTGTCTCGATATGTGTATCCTATGCAAATTTTTATGGTTTTAAAAGTATCAAGGACATCGAGTTTGGTAATTGTCATGCTTGTAAAACCATTGAGCTCACAGGCAAATTTTACGAGTTCGGCATCGAACCATCCGCATCGCCTGGGACGTCCTGTAGTTGTCCCGAATTCTGCTCCTTCTTTGCGGAGTTCTTCACCGTCTTTGTCAAAGAGTTCTGTGGGGAATGGCCCTTCACCGACCCGTGTTGTGTATGCCTTCACAACTCCCAAAACTTCAGAAATTCCGTTTGCAGGTATACTTGCACCCTGGTTAATCCCACCGGTCAAAACAGTTGATGCTGTAACGAAGGGATAAGTGCCCCAATCATTATCCAGAAATACTCCCTGCGCTCCCTCGAAAAGAATTGGCTTATTTTGTTTGGCAGCCTGTAAAAGGGTAGGGTGGGGTTCTTTAATAAATGGCTTGATTTTTTCAAAAATGCCGAAAAGTGCATCTTCTATTTCTTTTTGGTCAAGTGGTTGATGGGAAATTGTTGCCATAATTTTATTTTTAACACGGGGATGGTTTTTATAAGGGAATAATTTCTCATTATCGCTTAGTGCTGTTATAATCTTGTTTTTTATACTAAGTTGCGCAGTAAGTTTTTCTGCAAACTGTTTTTTATCCATTAAATCAAAAAGTCTGATACCGTTATAACTTACTTTATCAGCATAAACCGGGCCGATGCCCCGTCCTGTTGTCCCGGTTTTCCCGTTCCCTTTTGCTTTTTCGTACAGACCATCGAGGATTTTATGGTAGGGCATAATGATATGACAGCGGGGTGATATAAAAAGCCGGTTTTTTAGTTTGATCCCTGCTTTTTCAAGCATCGCAATTTCTTGCGTGAGAACTTCAAGATCAAGAACTGTACCGTTGGTAATACATGCGGTTGCTTTTGAAAAAATTCCTGAAGGAACAAGATGAAGAGGAAATGTGCCGTATTTATTGATAACTGTATGGCCTGCATTATTGCCACCATGAAAACGGACTACGTAGTCTGCCTTAGCAGATAGGAAATCGATAACTTTTCCTTTTCCTTCGTCACCCCATTGAGAACCAATGATGAGCGTGGCGCGCATAAAGCGTTTTAATTATAAAGAGTGAAAATAAAGAAAACAAGAGATGAAAATGGTGTTTAATCGTAGATTCAAAGATCCCGGTTGCGAATCAATAGTTTTCTCCAGGATTGGTAATAAGAATATCATGCGGATGACTTTCGGTGAGGGATGCTTGGGTGATTTGCATAAAGCGGCCTTTCTCTTGTAATTCCTTAATTGTTTTTACTCCGACATAATACATACCTGAGCGAATTCCACCGGTGGTTTGATCTACAATCTCTTTGAGTGTTCCCTTAACAGGAGTTAATGATTCGACTCCTTCAGCGACAAGCACACGGTCTTTGTAACTTTTTCCATGGAATTCATCTTCTGATTTTATTCTCGTGCCTTCCTGCATTGCGGCAACCGATCCCATACCGCGATATTCTTTAAAAGTATATGTATTTTGTTTTCTACTCAAAATACTTTTGAAACGAGAGGGGACCTGTTCAGGTTTTAATTCATGCGTTTTTCCCGGTGCCTCAAGTGCTCCGGCGAAATAACTTCCCATCATAACAGTTGATGCGCCGGCTGCAAATGCTTTTACCATATCTCCCGAATACTTAATTCCGCCGTCAGCAATAACAGGAACTCCATGTTTTTTACCAACAGATGCTGTATCGATAACTGCAGTAAGCTGAGGGACGCCCATTCCTGAAATAATTCTTGTTGTGCAAATTGCACCCGGTCCCATGCCGACTCTGAGTGCGTCAGCTCCTGCTTTTATCAAATTTTCTGCCCCTTCTTTTGTCGCAATATTGCCAGTGATAATCTCAACATCCGGAAATGTTTTTTTCATATACTTTAAGGCATCAATAATCGGCTTTGCATTGCCATGAGCTGAGTCAATAACGATAACGGAAGCACCTGCTGAGACAAGTGCTTTCGCGCGTTCTTCAAAACCCGCATTTGCGCCGATTGCTGCACCGACAAGAAGTTTGTACTTTGCTACCTTTGAGACCTCATCTGCCTGGTCTGAAATTGTTAAGTTCCTGTGGATAATGCCGATGCCTCCTTGTTCAGCAAGTGTAATTGCAAGTTTACTTTCTGTGACTGTATCCATCGGGGAAGAGACAAACGGAGCAGAAAGCTTGATTTTCTTTGTTAACTGTGTAGAAAGATCGATATCGGAACGGGAAAAATCTGCATAACCAGGGATTAGAAGAACATCATCAAAGGTAATTCCGAGGGGGAAATTATGTGCGTCCATAATTCAATTTACCTTAAAGTTGTGTTTTTGTCAATATAAATCTCTGAAAAATGATAATTTTCTCTTGACAAAAATATCACTAGGGCGTATTATCGTGATATATCACGATATATCGTTTAGATTTTGTAAGGGGGGTGAATTCATATGTTTTGGCATTACGGATTTTTTTTAGGATTTCCATTTTTCCCATTGTTCGGTTTGATCTTTTGGATAATCATTATTTCTCTTTTTTGGGGACGATCCCGTCATTGGGATAAATATCATGATCATCATACCCACACCAATAAATCAGCAGAAGATGTATTGGCAGACAGATTTGCACATGGAGAAATTAATGAGAAAGAATATGAGGAACGATTGGAAGTATTGAAGAAACACAGTAAAAAATAATTTCCATTTGACCATCTCATAATATGTTTAATAACAAAAAAAATTTTGGAGAAAAATTTCGTTTTCGTCAACCGGGGTTCGGGGGACCATTCGGAAAATGGTTTGGTCCGGGTTTCAGAGGTTTTGGGCCGGGTGGATTTGGTGCGGCACGCTTTGAAAGAGGTGATTTGAAGCTGGTAATCTTGGGTTTACTCAAAGAAAAACCACGTCATGGATACGATATTATCCAGGAGCTTGAAAAAAGATTTCATGGATTTTACAGTCCGAGTCCGGGATCTGTTTATCCAATTTTGCAGCTTCTTGAAGATCAGGATTTTGTCAGCAGTAACCAACAAAGCGGAAAGAAAACATATACTATTATAGAAATCGGGAAGAAATTTTTAGAAGAACATGCTCAGGAAATTGATACGATGCAGGAAAAGATGCGTTCTCCTTGGGGTGAACACGAAGGTCTTCACATGCATGAATTAAGGGAGGAGATCGGCAAGACCGCACGATTAATTTTTTGTGGAGCCGCGGACGGTGTACTTAAAAATTCGGAAAAACGGAAAAAGCTGCATGAGGCGTTTGCTCATTTCAGAACCGAAATAGAATCTATTTTAGAAGATAATTAGTAAGTAAGTAATAGTATTCCTACTAACTACTTACAATATTTATAAATAAAGTATTTTATACTTTAACATATGACTAAAAGGGATCCTTTTAAAATGCAGATATATTTTATATTGGGTTTCCTCATTGTGCAATATCTCTTTGGTATGTTCCTCAATTTTTTTGTCGAATTTCCGAATACAGGGAATGAAAAAACACTTTGGAAATTTGCGCAAGATCAAATGCCGGTTGTTCTGCATATGGTAATTGGTGTTTTATTAGTACTAAGCGGTATCATATTCTTGATTCGCGCAATTCGTAAGAAAAATAGACAACTCATTATTGCATCAAGTGTAGGACTAGCAACGCTTCTTATTGCATCATTTGCAGGAGAACAATTTGTTTCGACGCAACAAGATGGTTATTCTTTTACTATGGCTGTTGCTTTTATTGTTGCATTTGCTTCATACGGATGGGGACTATATAAAACTAAATAATAAAATTACTTTTTTTGCTCAAGCTTCTCAACTCTATCCAACAGCTGTTCCATAAGTTTGTGCTGACTTTCCAGATGTAGAAGAATTGTCTCGATTGCTTTTTCTGCTTTTTTATCTGTTTCATAATCGTATTTTGTACGGAGTTCAGAGTGTTGGGCCTGAATATTTTGTCCAACCATAATAAGTGGCATGAGGTGGATTTGAATAAGATTTGAGATAAAAAGCCAGAGCACAAAAGCGGGATATGGATCAAACCGCAATTTTAGCGGTGCGAGCATATTCCATCCCAGCCAGAGAACAGTCCACGCCAGGATAATAAAGAAGAAACCCATTGTGCCGACTTTTTCGGTCACGGTGAGACCTAATTTTTCAAGAGGAGACAGTTTGCTCCTGTGAATCTTGTTTACATTTCTCAGTTCAGGAAATTCTTTTTTAATTTCTTCAAGAGTAGCGATATGCATAATAACAGCTTAGCATAAATCCCGGTCTGGTAAAATATAATGTATTAAAACTTATGGTCCATAACGATCATGTTAATCTTATCAAAAAAGCAATAGACCATCCTGGGGGTATATGGGCCGATTTCGGTTCCGGGGATGGTGCATTTACTCTTGCGCTTCGCGATCTTGCCGGACCGGATGTTCAGATTTATTCAGTTGATAGAGATCAAAGAAGAATGCAAACTCAAAAAGAAACTTTTGAAGAGATGTTCCCGGGTACAGATATTCAATTTTTTCATGAAGATTTCACTAATCCATTGAAGCTTCCGCAGCTTGATGGAATTCTTATGGCAAACTCTTTGCATTATGTAGAAGAGCAGGTACCGTTCTTGCGTTTTATCAGAGAGTATCTTAAGCCATCAGGTAAACTGGTTTTAGTAGAATATAATGCCGACAGCGGCAACATATGGGTTCCATATCCATTGTCCTTCAATAAATTTCAAAAAATTGCGCAGAAGGCAGGGTTTTCACAATGCAGACAAATTGCCGCAATCCCGTCGGAATTTCTCCGAGAGATCTATTCTGCTGAAGTAGTAAAAAAGTAAAATTGACAAAAAATTTCCGGAACAGTGTATACTGAAAGTAATAAGGTATTCTTAAGGAATAATGATTACAAAGAAGATATGAATCCTGTAGCTGCACTTATTCTTACCGCAACAATAACCTTCAGTCCTTTTGCTGCTGTTATCGCTTTTATCATAACATATGATGAATATATACATCATCTTGATAAGAAAAGTGCAAGAGGTCAAGCTTTCCAGGCTGCGATATTCACTTTTATCGTATTTATCATAGTAGGAATTCTTTCAGGTTATGTCTTTAATACATTTGTCAATAATCAGTAGTTTGTCCATGTGTTTGTATAAGAACTTCAAAAATTGTGAGTATTAGTAATTTTTCTTACATTTTAGATGATATTAGATTAGTATGGTAATTTGCTATCATGAAAGACGAAATTGTAAAGTTACAAGAAAAATTTGATCAAGCAGAAAAAGATGCTGACAAAGAAGCATTGAATGATTTAATAGCAGATGACTTTTTATCAATTGGGCCAAAAGGTTTTGTATTGAATAAACAAGAATGGATTGATCGCCATGCATATTTTAAATACCTGCACCTTGAGACAAGTGAGATTGATGTCAGTTTGTATGATAACACTGCAATTGTACGTAATATACAAAGAAATATTGGGGATATGAATGGCAGGCAAGTGAAAGTTGCTACCCGTGTGTCTCAAGTATGGGTTAAACAAAAAGATAAATGGAAGCTCGCGGCAATCCAGTTTAGTCCCTTGGTTGATGAAAATAGCACAATTTAGATAGTCCGTTTATCTTAAAGTCTCCTTTATGAAACTCTCCTTACAACTCAATAACTATATGTGGAATAAAAATTCCAGTAAGCTGGGAACTACTTTCAGGGAGATTGCGGAAGCTGTAGACGAATGGGGGGGTTTAAAAGCATTGCAGTATCGGATCATTTGTGGACAGTTCGCCTATGGATGGGACCAATTGAAGGACCCGGAATGTTATACAGTGCTTACATTCCTGGCTGCTTATACTAAACGAGTGCAACTCCTGGCATTAGCAACTCCGCCACATTTTCGGTATCCGGCATTGCTTGCCAAAATTATCTCTACACTTGATATATTATCAAATTGTCGTGCATGGCTTGGTATAGGAGCAGGGGATTATGCGGATGAAGCGGAAGGATTTAGGTTCCTTACCCGGGGATAGCAGAGTGTTATTAGTTAATTGTTAAGATATTATCAAGTTTCAAATAAATATTAAGAGATGTTAAAAATATAAAAAAGATCAATAATATGCCTTGACAGGAATATTCCTGTCTGCTAATATAGCTTCATGAATACACATATGTTTTCTGTTTTGGCAGAGCCAAATCGTTTGGATATTGTTGAGCTTTTATACAAAAATCCTTATACGGTCAATGAAATTGTAGAACAGCTCCATTTGAATCAGCCTCAAGTTTCCAAGCATCTTAAGGTATTAGCAGATGCAGGAATTGTCGATGTTCATCCATCAAAAAATAAACGAATCTATGCGCTCAAGCCACAACCATTTAAAGAACTGGATCAATGGCTTGAAAAATATCGTAAGCATTGGGAAGAAAGATTAGACAGGTTAGATGCTTTATTAAAAAAGGAGGTGAAAACAAATGCAAGACACACATAAAGAATTTATAATGGTTCGGGAATATAAAGTACCAAGAGAGGAAGTATTTAAAGCTTGGACAGATCCGAAATTGGTCGCCCAATGGTGGGGGCCGGAAGGTGTATTTACTCCTGTTTGTGAGGTAGATGCAAAACCAGACGGACTCATTCATATTGTAATGGAAGCAGGGGAGACAATGGGAGAACACAAAGGGATGCAATGGCCGATGGACGGCAAATTTGTCGAACTTGATAGTCCGAAAAAGATTGTCTTTACTTCAAACGCTGTCAACGGAGAAAAAGAAACGCATGAGTATACTACGACAGTAACGTTTGATGAGAAAAATGGTAAGACCACAATGACAGTTCATGTTGTTGTTACCAAATTACAGCCGGGAATGGATTATGTCGTTTCAGGAATGGAACAAGGATGGAGTTCTCAGTTTGATAAATTGGGGAAATTTTTGGAAAAATAAATTACTTGCAAGATGTCTCCTATGTGATATAACTCTCGCATAGGAGTGTTTTGCATGTTCCTTTGTAAAACGTTAAAGAAATCAAAATTCAACCTCTACTTTATGTTTATTCCCAAATAGTTCAGAGTCCAGATAATAGAGTTTTGATGGTTTTATTTTATATACTTTATAATTAGGATAATCATCAACCCAAGCGTGGCGTTTTTTGAAAATTGTAAAATTCTTTTCATCACCAACTGAAGCTAAGCCGACAAGTAGAATTCCCTGTACTTGTTTTATTTTAATATATGGGCATGGATTGCGACAGCCACGTGAGGATTCTTAGACAAATCTTTCGCATGCTTTGTTTGGGGAT
>Ga0364867_10361_pt1 | contig 27253 bp, 27 predicted proteins | sample ExccelAu500001D4_3_FD_206915 | JGI IMG/M metagenome (GOLD analysis project Ga0364867, IMG submission 206915) | Enriched cells from Trout Bog Lake Hypolimnion, Wisconsin, USA - BchlTB.Aug13.5000.01.D4 | ecosystem: Environmental > Aquatic > Freshwater > Lake > Hypolimnion/Profundal zone | place... | reverse complement strand
TTACGGCATTTTTCCATATCAATTTCCAACATTGCTTTCAGCCAATTCTATTAATAAACGTTAAGGCCTACAAAGTGCCTCTTCTGGCCTGTTCTGCTTCTATGGATTCAAACAAGGCCTGAAAATTTCCTTTGCCAAAGGATTTGGCACCCTTGCGCTGAATGATCTCGAAAAACAAAGTCGGGCGGTCTTCAACCGGTTTGGTGAATATCTGAAGTAAATAGCCTTCTTCATCGCGGTCGACCATAATACCCCATTTCTTTAACTCGTTCAGGTCTTCCTTGATCACACCGACGCGGTTTTGAACAGTGTCGTAGTAACTACCGGGAACGTATAGAAATTCCACCCCGCGCCTTTTCATTTCAGAGATAGTAAACACAATATCATCGGTAGCAACGGCGATGTGCTGGCAGCCGGGGCCATAGTAAAAATCAAGATACTCCTGCACCTGCGATTTCTTTAATCCCTTTGCCGGTTCATTGATAGGGAATTTTATAAACCCGTTTCCATTGGTCATTACTTTGCTCATGAGGGCAGTGTACGAGGTTGAAATATCCTTGTCATCAAAAGTGATAAGGTTGGCAAAGCCCATTACGTTGGCATAGAAATTTGCCCAGTCGTTCATGGTGCCTTCAGCCACGTTTCCTACCATATGGTCGATGTATTTTAACCCGGTATCTGTAGGGGCATAAGCCGTATCCAGTTTTTCGTATCCGGGCAAAAACACACCTTTATAATTTTTGCGCTCAATGAAAAGGTGAACGGTTTGGCCGTAAGTATGGATGCCGCTCATTTTAACGGTGCCGTTTTCATCAGTAATAGTTTTAGGCGGCATATATGAAAGTGCTCCTCTGCTGGTTGTTTGCTCGTAGGCGTCATAGGCATCGTTCACCCATAATGCTATCACTTTTACGCCATCGCCGTGCTGGCGAATGTGTTCGGATATTTCACTATCAGGCAGAAAGGGAGAGGTGAGCATCAGTCGTATTTTGCCTTGCTGTAGTACGTATGAGGTGCGGTCGCGAACACCGGTTTCCAGACCTGCATAAGCCAGGTCTTTGAAACCAAAAGCAGTTTTATAATAGTGAGCTGCCTGTTTGGCATTACCTACATAAAGTTCTACGAAATCGGTACCGTAAATAGGCAGAAAATCCTGGGCCTTTTCGAATATCTTAATGTCGCTGTAGTTAAAGTTCGTTACACCTGTTAGATCTGTTGTTGACATGCTTTAAGTTTTATTGGTTTAAACAATTGCTTCTTTTTTCTTTCCTTCTGCCAGCCACGATTGGTAATAGTCTTTTACCTCTATACCCATAGCTTCGGTGGTAATTTTTACCGGGTTGAAAGGGTCGATCATGACTGCCAGTTCTCCGGTTTCTTTTTTGCCAATACTGCGTTCGATAGCACCCGGATGAGGGCCGTGAGGGATACCACCCGGGTGTAAGGTGATCTGTCCTTTTTGAATATTGTTGCGGCTCATGAAATCTCCATCTACATAATATAGTAATTCGTCGCTGTCAACATTGCTATGATGGTAAGGGGCGGGAATGGCCTCGGGGTGATAATCATATAAGCGGGGAACGAAGGAGCAGATAACAAAATTTTTGCCCTGGAATGTTTGATGTATCGGGGGAGGCATATGGATGCGCCCGGTAATAGGTTCGAAATTGAATATCGAGAAGGCGTAAGGATATGAGCAGCCATCCCAACCTACTACATCAAAAGGGTGGGTCTCATAAACATAAGGGTATATTAAACCGCGTTTTTTGATCTTGATGAGGAAGTCGCCGGTTTCGTCGTGCGTTTCCATATTTTCCGGGGCTCTGAAATCGCGTTCGCAAAATGGCGAGTGCTCGAGGTATTGTCCGTAATTGTTGCGATAACGGCCCGGTGTTTCAATAGGTCCGTTGGACTCCACGATGAGCAATTTATTCTCACTTGAATCAAATTCAAATTGATAGACCGTGCCCCGGGGAATGATCAGGTAATCACCATAAGCAAAACGAATATCTCCGTACATGGTTTTGAGCAGGCCTGAACCCTTATGTACAAAAAGCATTTCGTCGGCATCAGCGTTCTTAAAGAAATAGCCGGTCATGCTGGCAGAAGGAGCTGCAATACCAATGCTCATGTCGTTATTTACAAATAGGGTTTTCCTGCTTTCGATATAATCAGCAGTGGGTTCTGTTTTGAAGGTCAGGTAACTGCGTGCCTGCAAATTATCTTCAATAGCCACTACGGGCCTTACAGAATAGGGTTCTCCACGTTCCTTCACTCTGGTAGGCGGGTACAAATGATATACAAGCGACGAGATGCCCGCAAACCCTTCTGTTCCGAATAGTTCTTCATGATACAATGCTCCATCCGGTGATCTGAAAACTGTGTGTCGTTTGGCCGGAACTGATCCTACTTGCTTGTAATATGGCATATATGGTTTTATTTTAGAATTGGTTTAAAAGTAACAGATGGGTTGGCTGAACGGGCTGATAAAAATCAGCTCCGGACATGATTTTATGCAGCCGCGTGGAGAATTGGGGTGTTAGCTTTGCGCCGCACTAAGTGTGCCTTTTAAAACATGTTTAATAATGACCAATAGACTGATCGGGGAAATCAGAAGGGAGTTTGAAGAAATAGACCAGCAACTGCTTGAATTGCTGGCAGAGCGTGTCCGGCTTTCAAAAGCCATGGCCTCTCTTAAAAAGGAGTCAGGTATGACCATTGTGCAACCAGAAGTATGGCGGTTGCAAATACAACACCGGTTGGAAGAAAATGAGACTTTGGGTGTAGATGAAGGATTTGTGAGAAATATATTCGGGCTTATTCACGAAGAATCTGTAAGGATACAAAAAAAAGAAAGCGAAAATGCTGCCAACAAGATCAATTGAACTAATGTCCCCGGCCGGTTCTTATGAGTCATTAATGGCGGCCATCAAGGCGGGTTGTAATTCCGTATATTTTGGTGTGGAGCAGTTAAATATGCGGGCGCGGTCTTCAAACAATTTTACGCTGGAGGACCTGAAACACATTGCCGAAATAGGAAGGGAACATCACATAAAAACCTACCTTACGCTGAATACCATTTTATACGACCATGATATTGCGTTGATGAAAGGCATTGTATCTGCAGCCAAAGCTGATGGTATAACAGCTATTATAGCGGCAGACCACGCGGTGATGAATTACGCTAAAAAGATAGGGATGGAGATACACATCTCCACGCAGGCGAATGTTTCGAATATTGACACGGTTGAGTTTTACGCCAATTTTGCTGATGTAGTTGTTTTGGCTCGCGAACTGAGTTTAAAACAGGTAGCAGAGATACACCGCGAAATTCATCGCCGAAATATCACCGGTCCGTCAGGAAGACTTATTGAACTTGAGATATTTGCTCACGGGGCTTTATGTATGGCGGTTTCGGGCAAATGCTATTTGAGTTTGCATTCGCATTACGCTTCGGCTAACCGGGGAGCATGTGTTCAGAATTGCAGAAGAAGCTATGTGGTTACAGATAAGGAGGAAGGCTTTGAGCTGGAAGTAGATAATGAGTTCATTATGTCGGCCAAGGACCTTTGCACGATCGACTTTCTTGATAAAATACTGGATGCCGGAGTGCGTGTGTTGAAGATTGAAGGTCGTGGAAGGGCTCCCGATTATGTTTATACCACCACTCAGTGTTATAATGAGGCCATCAATGCTTATCTGGATGGCACCTATACTCAGGGCAGGGTAAAATTGTGGAAAGAGGAATTATCTACCGTTTTTAATCGTGGTTTTTGGGATGGCTATTACCTGGGTAGAAAAATGGGAGAATGGAGCAATGAGGCAGGTTCGATAGCGTCTAAAAGAAAAATATACGTTGCCAAGGGCGTAAAATATTTTGACAAAGTGAAGGTGGCAGAATTTCTGTGTGAATCGTACGATATTGCGGTAGATGATGAAATAATCATTACCGGGCCTACAACCGGTTATGTACAAACCACTGTAAAGGAACTGAGGGTGGACGACCAATCGGTTGACAGGGTTATTCAAGGGCAAACGTTTACCCTGGAAATGCCGGAAAAGATCAGGCCTTCGGATAAGCTTTACAAACTGGTAGCCGAAAAGAAATGATACGCATTACACAACAACGGGCCAACTGTATCGGTTGCAATGCCTGTGTAGAAGCGGCTGATTACCGGTGGCGGGTTTCAAAAAAAGACGGTAAGTGTACTTTGATAGGGGCTGTTGAAAAACGAGGATTTTATAGTGTGCTGGTTAACGATCATGAATTAGATGACAACCTTAAGGCGGCCGCTAATTGCCCCGTCAGGATCATCCGGGTGCAGGAATTATAACGGCAAAAGCCCTTTCACCGGAAAAAAAATAAGAAGTACAGTTTATTGAGGATGAGTTTGGTAGATTTGGCCAGTTGTATCCTTCAAATCATGAACCATGACTTTATTTAAAACTTCAGTGCGCTCCGGCAATTTGATTTCAGGGGGTAAAGTAATTTTTATCGCGGGAATTATCGGCCTGGTTAGCTGGTTCCTGGTGCCCGCTTCAGGATGTAAAAAAGTGACCGTTAAACCTGTTCTTCCGCAGTCGGAATGCGGAACTGCGTGGATAGGCTTAGCGACTCCCGGCTATATAGATCTCGCTTTGAATTACAATTTAAGGCTGGCACCTATTTTTGAATTTAACGGCACCCGGACTTCGGACATCAACAACTGGATCGCCTTCATAAAAAGTGCTCAGCAACGTGGGGCGAAATTACGAATATGTCCTATCCCGGTTTCTGACTCAGCGTACCTGGATGATCGTCATGCTGCAGCACAATTGGCCATCGTCTGGAACTTTGTTCAGATCATGCAAAGCGAAGGTATTCAACCGACGGAACTGATACTTGATATAGAGGGTATGAATGCCGCTAAATATTGTAGTGCGCTTGTGTCATTTCAACTAGGCTCTGTGGCGGCACGTGATACGTTGGTAGCTAATGCACTTACGCCGGCCGGCGAGGATTCAGCGGTGGCCCAATATCAGGCATTTGTTAATCAATGCCACGCGTCGGGTTGGAAGGTGGGAGCAACAACACTCAACCAGATCGCAGTCGAGCCGGTGGGCAATACTAACATAGAACGGGTGCTGGGTATTCCTATAACGGGAGTAAGCTGGGATTTTGTGACCTACCAAGCTTATCGCACTTCCACATTTTCAGTATTCGCATCGATGGGATTTCCTTTGCCAACTTCATGGTTTGTTTACCGGTTTGGCCAGTTGGCTAAAATGCATTATGGAGCTAAAGGCGGACTGGATATTGGCATTATGGGCGTTAACTCCAGTTGGGGCTATGCAAATTTTTCGGACTGGCAGGCAGATGTAAGTGCTACACGCGCTGCCGGTATTGACCCTGACCTTGTAGCCGGTTTCAGGATGGAAACTGCTAACACGCCGGTACCTGGCGATTCAGCACTCTTCTTTTCTCAACTGGAAAGTTCAGCGGCCCCAGCTGCTCCGGCAGATGATCTGCCAACAGATTATTACATTGAGCTTTATGATTCGGCGGGTATGAGGATAGGGCAGTATTTACCACACTAATATTACGGGAGGTACCTACTGAAACAGGCATAAACAACAAGGGCCTTCCATACTATGGAAGGCCCTTGTGAATTTTAAGAAAGATACTTCTTACAGCTTAATGAATTTAACTGTTTGGGTAGCATTGGTTGACTTATCGGTGAGTGTAATTAAATAACTACCGGTAGCCAAGTTGTGTATGTTGAATGAATTAGTAACGCTGTTTTCGGTGTTGAATGTTTCAACCACTCTTCCGGTCATGTCGCTGATACGAATATCTGCAGATGATGCCGTGTTCCAATCAATATTCAGGAATTCGTTAGCCGGGTTTGGGTAAATTTTAACGGTTTTGTTCGCGCCCAGGTTAATGATACTGTTTGTATAAGTTATAACAGCGGTTTCAACGGTAAAGCAACCAATAGCATCGCTGATGGTTACGGTATAAGTACCTGCAGATAATCCGGAAACTACTTCAGTAGTATCCTGGTTGGCATCGCTCCAGTAAAAGCTAAGCGCTCCGGCACCGCCGGCACCAGTTACAGTTGCAGAACCATCACTAGCAGTTGAACTTGAAGCCGGAGTGGTAGTTACTGAACCGGTTATTGCGGGTGAAATCGTTACTGTGTTATATGTTGTATCGCTTGAGCTGTTACCGTAAGCAATTAATTGAACGGTATAAGCGCCTGTACCGGTGTAGCTAACTGTTGGGTTGTTGCTGGTAGAAGTAGAAGGAGTACCACCCTGGAAATTCCATTTCACGCTGTCAACACCGTTTGATGAAGTATTGTAGAAGTTAACGGTTAAAGAAGTTCCGCAAGTATTAGCCTGTGAACTTTGGAAAGCAGCTAAAGGTCCGCCACCGCAAACAACTGCGGCAATATCATTACCGAAATAGTATGGATAGGTAAGGTAAGTTGTGTTATAAGGGTTCCATGAGTTGTCACTCCATCTTTCCCAGCCATTTCCATCAAGCGAGGTTAGGGTGTTTGTAAGCAACACAATGGTATCTCCGGTTGTAGGCAATACAACAGAGATGAAGAAATTGTTAGATGCCAATGTTGCAGGCGTAGTAAAAGGAACATATAATCCACCTGTGCCAACTGATAGCGCAATTTGACCCAGGGTAACTGTAGCAGTTGCAATGGTTGCTCCGGGAGCACCACCTGTGCCTGTTGCATCGTATGCGTTGATGGTTACGGTAGTAGCAGAATCTCCGGCTAAAACGTTAGCATAGCCAAAGCCGATAAATGCACCGTTTAAAGAGCCTCCCAGCGGGCCGGAAAGGGCTTCAGCTTTTTCAACATCACCGTATCCGTTGTTACCGGAAAGGTAACCGCCGCCGGCGTCGGCACTGTTGATATAATAAGTAAGTGTATCGCGGGAGGTTAGGTTAATGACGGTGTCGCAGCTCATATTAGCTACGGCTTTGTTCTGGCTGAACAGCGAGCCAATGATCAGGGCGCAGGTAAATAATTTTTTCATTGCAATTGTTTAGGTTAAAAAAACTTTGATTTAATAAGGTGGCGAATGTATAATAATGTCGGTTTTAGTTAGGTGTAAATGATGTTAAACGCCGTAAGAGTGGGTTAACGCTTCACGGGTTTTCATAGGTAAAATCTTGCAACCGGCAGTTAACAGCCGGTTTTTTGGCTTCAATAAGATATTCCGTAAAAATGGGCAAAAAGGTTTAAAAGCTTAAGCGAAATTTATGTTGTTTAACTTTTGCGTTATTCGCTTTTATTCTATTTCAAACTACTTAATTTCAGGCCTTTAAATTTTATGAGCATGTCAGCAGCAAATCCCCTGATTTTAACCATTGATCTAGGAACATCCGGCCCTAAAGTGGGCCTTTTTGATGCCCAGGCAAAATGCCTGGCACATGAATTTGAAGAAGTACCTTTGTTACTGTACGATAATGGCGGTGCCGAGCAGCGTCCGGCAGACTGGGTGAACGCAATCAAAAATTCATACAAACGGCTTATCGCCAATTCGGGGATAGACCCCAAACGAATTGTTGGAATTAATTGCACCGCGCAATGGAGCGGTGTTGTTGCCCTGGATAAGGAAGGAAATCCGTTGATGGATTCAATTATCTGGATGGATACCCGCGGAGCCAAACATGTCAGTGCCCTGGCTCATGGCCCCATCAGAGTTGAAGGTTATGGTGTAGGTAAGTTATTAAAGTGGATACGCCTTACCGGTGGTGGTCCGACAAAATCGGGTAAGGATACTATTGCACACATGCTGTATATCAAGAGCGAGTTGCCTAAGATATACGAAAAGACCTACAAATTCCTGGAGCCGAAAGACTACCTGAATATGTGGCTTACCGGTCGTTTCGTGGCTTCTTATGATTCTATTTGTTTGTATTGGGTTACGGATAACCGCGATATCAATAACATTACTTACAGCGATGACCTGGTAAAGTTGACGGGTATTGAAAGGAGTAAGTTTCCTGACCTTGTGCCTACTAACTCCATACTTGGACCGTTAAGAAAAGAACTGGCCGATGAGTTGGGTTTAAATCCTGATGTGAAAGTAATTTCAGGTACTCCTGATGTGCAAAGTGCTGCTATCGGCAGTGGTGCTGTGAAGGATTATGAGGGGCATTTTTACATTGGAACCAGCAGCTGGCTGGTTTGTCATGTTCCGTTCAAAAAAACGGATATGTTCCATAACATGGGCACCATTCCTTCAGGTATTCCGGGCAGGTATATTATTGCCAATGAACAGGAATCGGCAGGGGCCTGTCTGAACTTCGTTAAGAATAACCTGTTGTATTACAAGGATGAATTGAACACGGGCCCGGCACCCAAAGATTTTTATAAGGTGGTGGACAGGATAGTAGAGAAAGTGCCGGCAGGAGCAGAGGGGTTGCAGTTTTTGCCCTGGTTATATGGAGAAAGGAGTCCCGTGGATGACCATAGTGTAAGGGGCGGTTTTTATAATATGTCGCTTCAACACAACCGGAGCCATATACTTCGTTCAGTATTGGAAGGTGTAAGCTTAAATGCGCGCTGGCTTTTGTTTTATGTGGAAAAGATGACGGCGAAAAAATTCGATGCCATTAATTTTATTGGCGGTGGGGCTCATTCTTCCATCTGGAGCCAGATAAGCGCTGATATTTTAAACAGACCTATCAGGCAGATGAAGGAGCCTTTGATGAGTAACAGTCGTGGAACTGCTTTGCTGGCTCTATTAGCTTTGAAGATGATGAGTATGGATGATGTGAGCAAAGTAGTTGAGGCAAATAAAGTGTTCGAACCGAATAAGGATAACCGGGCCATGTACGATGAAATGTTTGAGCACCTGATAGAGATATATGCCAAGAACAAACCTATTTGGGGGAAGAAGAATCATTCCTAATGTGTTAACGTGTTAAAGTGTTAAGGTGTTCACGTTAGCTTGGGTATTTTTATGATGAGAAAAGGCTTTTAAGTAGTTTATTTATACAATGTATGTGTTTCGGTGATTGAACATTAAAACGTTAACACCTGAACACTTTAACACGTCGATATGAACATAGAAGAGATATCAGAAAAGTTGGGGTGGTTACCTCCGTCAGTGACCCGTATTATTGAGAAAAGGATGAAGAAGATCCCCTCTATTAAAAAGATGCTGGACAAGGAGAATGAAAAGACCATGAAGGTTTTGGAGCATTCTTTGAAGCCTTACTCTGATAAGTTTGTCAAGTATCCGGAATTGCCGTCTACCGGGTTAAGTCATGAAAGCATTCTGAAGGATATTCAAAGTATGCACGACCTGGAAACTGTTAGGTGGCGCGAAGGTTATGTAAGCGGTGGTATTTATCACGGCGACCAGGAGCATATTGATTTTCTGAATAAGGTTTATGCCCTGCATTCTCAAAGCAATCCTTTGCATTCTGATCTGTTCCCATCTGCCAATAAGTTTGAAGCTGAGATAGTTTCGATGGTGGCGAATATGCATGGCAAAGGCAAGACTGACGACAGCAATGATGTTTGCGGTACTGTTACCAGTGGCGGAACCGAAAGTATTTTAGTGGCCATGAAAAGCTATCGTGACCGGGCCTTGGAAGAGAAGGGAATCACGGAGCCTGAAATGATAGTTGCAACAACGGCTCATGCGGCTTTTGATAAGGCATCGCAGTATTTCAATATCAAGCAGGTTAAGATACCGGTAAAAGCTGATTTTACGATGGATGTGGACGCCGCCAGGCGGGCTGTAAATAACAACACTATCGCTATAGTGGGTTCGGCACCTACGTTTCCGCACGGGGTTTTTGATGATATCAGGGCCTTGTCGGACATTGCTTTGAAGAACGGTATCGGTTTTCATACCGATTGCTGCCTGGGTGGTTTTATTGTTCCGTTTGCGGAAAAGCTGGGTTACAAAGTGCCGGTGGTTGATTTCAGGTTGCCGGGTGTAACTTCGATGAGCGTTGATACTCATAAATACGGTTACGCGGCCAAGGGAACATCGGTAGTTTTATACAGAACAGAAGCATTAAGGCATTACCAGTTTTACACGACCACAGAATGGCCGGGAGGATTGTATTTCTCACCTACGTTATCAGGAAGCCGCCCCGGAGCATTGAGTGCTGCGTGTTGGGCCGCATTGCTGACGATGGGAGAGGAGGGCTATATGAGAGCCACCAAGGCCATCGTTGAAACGGCGAATAAAATTAAAGCAGGGTTAGCCGATATCCCTGAGTTGAAATTAATGGGCGACCCGCTTTGGATCATTGCGTTAGGAAGTGATAGTCTGAATATCTATGAGGTGCTGGAACAAATGACCCAGCGACACTGGAACCTGAACGGTTTGCATAAACCAGCATGTTTTCACCTTGGGTTAACGTTGCGCCATACCCAACCGGGCGTTGCTGAAAGATTTTTACAAGACCTGAAAGACTCTATTGCCTATGTAAAGGCTCATCCCGGAAATAAGGAAGGGCTTGCACCGGTATACGGCCTCGCGGCTTCGCTACCGTTCAGGGGTATTGTAAGTGATATTTTGAAGAAATACCTGGATGTGGTGTATAAAGTCTAGTTACAATACATATCACACGAAGGAAATACAAAGGTTAAATGCCAAAGGCCACAAAGATGATGAAAAAGGGGGTGCCCTGGTTCATCAGCTTTGTGGCCTTTGGGTTATATGCTTAGTGCGCTACAACAAATATTCCTCTGCCTGTGATTCCGGTCTGGCTATTGTTAATGTGATAGGTATATGAACCTGCCGGCCAATTTCCTACGCTCAGTTGTTGGCTGGTTTGCGCAGCACTCAATTCGCTTTTTGTAACTATACGGCCCATCAAATCGGTAATGACCAATTCGGCAGAAGAAGGTATGTTTTGCAAGGTGTAATCGAGATTCAAAATATCGCTGGCCGGATTAGGGTATATCTTCAACTCAACCGCTGAAGGAACTTCATTAATGGCATTTACTTGTGCAGCCCAATGGTATTTATAGAAGAAACGCCAGATAGCCACTGAGTAATTCAGATTCGGGTCGTCAATCCATTCATGCACACCGCCTATTACTTTGTAGAATTCTACTTCTGTACCAAAGTTGCCATTCGGGTATTTATAGTGAACAAACTGGCGGCCGTCGTTATAAGTATGTGGCAAGGTATCTATGTAGGCGGGTGTCGTATCGCAATGGTCGTGACCCCTCCAATAGGCTACCAGTGCCTCGGCATCCAGACCAAAGGGGTCGCCGGTGTAGTTAACGGTTTGGTCGGCGGTGCCGTGGAAATGGCAGGATGGCACGGCGCGGGTTGGGTTACAGGTAACGTAAGTTCCTATGGTGCCCGAAACTGAGGCAATGGCCGCGATGCGGTTATTAAGTTCGCACCCCAAGCGGTTGGTCATAAATCCACCCATAGAAAAGCCGGTGCTGTATAAACGGGTTTGGTCAATGTTATAATGTGCGGTGGTGCTATCAATCAAGGCATTCAAAAAGCCCACATCATCTACGGATGGGTTTAGCGTAATGCCAAACTCACCTGCTCCTGAATTCCATGCAGAAGCACCGAAAGTAGGGTCGGTAATGGCCTGTGGTACGGCAAAAATGAAATTAGCAGTGTCTGCTACGAGATTCATATTGATGCCGATAAAGTTGCTGATAGTATCACCCAAACCATGCAGCACCAATACAAATGGGGTGGGCCTGGTGCTGTCGTAGCTATTAGGGACATATAAATAGTATTCGCGGCTTAAACCTCCGTAGTTCCAGGTATGTAAGGTGTAATGCCCGGCAAAAGTGGTGGCGACAATAAATGGCAAAATCAGTAGTAGTAAGTATTTCTTCATCAGGTTGTTTTAGGTATAGGCCAAATGTAAATGAAAACAACGGTAACCTAAAAGCCGGGCAAGAAATTTAAATACTATTGCCCTATGTCTTCGACGGCCTCTTTGATCTCGTCCAAAGAGTCCTTTATCTCACTCATGGTTGTCAAATCTATAAACTCGTTAATGTCATTCATTCCATTGGTAATAGAGTCACCCATAGCGTCGGTTACATCATGAATTCTTTCTGTGTTCTCAACAATTTTTTGCAAAAGGCCAACGATCTTATCGAATTGTTCGTCTGTCATAATGTTTATTTTTTTTCAAACATAAGCAGACTGGTATTTAAAATAAAGGAACTATGTATAATTATATTATATTTATACAAGCTTGCAATAATGTCAGGATAAAATGCTTAACACTCCGGTAAGTTCAGTGGCACTTTAATGGCCAGGCCTCCCTCGGCAGTTTCTTTGTATTTGCTGCTCATATCAACGGCGGTGTCCCACATGGTTTTGATCACGGCGTCGAGAGAGACCTTCATTTGTTCGCCATCGCCTTGTAAGGCCAATTGTGAGGCTGTTATTGCTTTGATGGCTCCCATGGTGTTGCGCTCTATGCATGGTATTTGCACCAGGCCACCGATAGGGTCGCAAGTCATGCCTAAGTGATGCTCCATGGCTATTTCAGCAGCTTGCATCACCTGTGAGGGCGAGCCACCTAAACATTCGGTCAATGCACCCGCAGCCATGGACGAGGAAACCCCGATCTCGGCCTGGCACCCGCCCATGGCAGCTGATATAGTTGAGCCCATTTTAAACAGGCATCCTATTTGGGAGGCAGTAAGCATGAATTTTACAATATCTGCATCGGTAGTATTCTTTCCGAACACATGGTAGTACATTAATACCGCGGGAACCACGCCGGCGGCGCCATTGGTAGGGGCGGTCACCACCCTTCCAAAGGCGGCATTTTCTTCATTCACTGCCAGTGCAAAACAGCTGATCCAGTTCATGATACTGGTAAAGTCGCTTCCCGATTGTCGAATAGCTGCTACCCAGTCGGTCATATTTTGGCTCGTTTTCCCTTTCAGTAACTGCTGGTTCATTCTGGCTGCCCTACGGGTTACATTCAATCCCCCGGGCAGAATTCCTCCCTGGTGACAACCCTTATAAATGCATTCCTGCATCACCCGCCAGATATTGAGAATACCTGCAACCGTAGCTTGCTCCGTGCGCCAGGCCTTTTCGTTTTCCATCACCAGTTGCGAAATGCTGATGCCGGCACTCATACAGTTTTGGAGCAGGTCGTCGGCATCGTTTACGTCGTATGGCAGGGTAATAGATTGTTTGGCTGATGCGCTTTCGCCGTCTTTTACCACAAAGCCACCGCCGATAGAATAAAAGGTTTCTTCCGTGATAGTGCCTGAGCTCAAAGTGGCAGTCAGTTTAAGTGCATTGGGATGAAAAGGCAGGCTTTCTTTTTTGAGGAAAATGATATCTGTTGCGGGGTCAAAATCAATCTCTTTTCGGCCGCCTAATTTTATCTTTTTATGATTGGTAATGTAGTCGATGGTAGGGTGCAGAGTGGCTGTAGCAAAGGTTACAGGGTCAAAGCCGGCCAGGCCTAAAATTACAGCTATATCGGTGCCGTGGCCTTTGCCTGTTTTGGCGAGCGAGCCATACAAGCTTACCCGGATGCCGGTAATCGTTTCGGGAGCACAGTCTTTCAAAAAGCGTTCTGCCGCTCTCCACGGGCCAAGAGTATGCGAACTGGACGGGCCTACGCCAATCTTGAAAATATCAAACACGCTTAATTGTTCTTTTGCCATAGCGGTTCGAAATTAGTGAAAATGCGGGGCCGACCTAAGAAGTAGTTATAAAATGCATTTTCACACAAAGAACACGAAGGAAATGCCCATACAAAGGCCGCAAAGAATAGTTTTATTGGGATGCGGTTGTATTTAAATCTCAGCTACCGAAGAGAGATTGTATTTCTTAAAATAGTCTTTAAGACTTCGCAATAAAGGCGGCAATATGCCCGGCAATTTCTTCGCCTTTGTCTTCCTGCAAAAAATGCCCGGCGCCTGTAATTTTAATCATGGGGTATTTGGCGGCAGAGGGGATGAGGCGGTTGAAGAATTTATCGAGGTGCCCGGTAATAGGGTCACCGTCGGAGAAGATGATCTGAACGGGTTTGTTCCAATGGGCCAGTTCTTTGCGGGCCATTTGCATAAATGGCGTTGCTTCATCTTTCGGGCCGGTTGGAACCAGGTGCGGAAATTTGCGGGCCGCAGCTTTGAAGGTATCGTCCGGAAAGGGTGCGCTGTATGCATCTTTTACTTCCTGCGGTAATTTGGTTTTGCATCCCATGGCTATGGTTTTGCCTACAGGCTTTTTCATTAGTCCTGCAGAAGCTCTTCGCCACATAAAAAAGCCAAAGCCCTGAATCAACTCTTTTAGGCTCCTGATTCCTTTTCCTGATGGCAGGCCGGTGTTCATGATAACGAGGCGTTTGATGCGCTCAGGAAAGCTTGCAGCATAAGGCAGACCAATCAGTCCACCCCAATCTTGTACCACGAACGTGATGTTTTGAAGGTCGAGTTTCTCAACGAAGGCCTTTAGGGTATCGAAATGGAATTGATAAGTGCAGTCCTTCTCCGATACCGGTTTGTCGGATTTTCCGAAGCCGAAAAAATCAAAGGCTATCACCCGGTTCGTTTTTGAAAGAACGGGAAAGAACTTGCGATAGAGATAACTCCAGCTTGGTTCGCCGTGCAGGCACAAGATAACCTCACCGGCTCCTTCATCGATATAATGAAGTCGTGCGCCGTTGATTTCGACATAATGGGGTGCGAATGGGTAGCCAGGCAGGTTTTGGAAGGCCGAATCGGGTGTGCGAAGAAAGTTGATCATAGGTTCCGAAGCTAAACATTTCTTTCAAATATGGCCGCCTGATTTGCTATACAACGCTTCGGGTAAAAGAACATCCGTTTCGCATAAATCACCATGGGTATCAGCAAAATACTTGCGTTTTTTGCGGTGCAAAATTTTGACCATGAATAAATTACTCGTTTTTGTTTGTTGCTTTTGGCTGGTTCAGGCAGGTATGGCACAAGGGACGTCAACCAGCATGACTTTGGATGAGGCCATCAATTATGCCATCAAAAATCAACCTGCTTTTCAGAATTATGTGGTGGAGCAGCAGATATCAGCCGCTAAAAGATTGCAGTCTGTTTCGGCTTACATCCCCAAATTAACCGGCAGCGCCAATTTGCAGAACAACCTGAAACTTCCAATAGTAGCCCTTAAATTCCCTAACCCGATAACCGGGGCAGATGAGAATTTGAAGATACAGCAGGGAACTACTTACCAGAGTGCTGCCAGCATTGACCTTACCGTGCCTTTGGTGGACCCTACTGCCATTGGTGACCTGAAATACACCCGCCAGCAACGGAACCTGAGCGCTCTGCAACTGCAACAGGCGGTTATTGACCTTAAAGTCAATGTTTCGAAGGCTTATTACCTGGTTTTATTGAATGGCGAAAGGGTGAAGAAGATTCAACAAACGCTTGAGCGCGACCAAAAGGCATACGACGATACCAAAGTGAAATACGATAATCAAAGTGCTCTGAAATCGGACATGAACAGGGCCTACCTCAACCTGCAGAATACCAAATACCAAATGAAGCTTTCGCAGGATTCGGTTAAAACCTCTACCTCTAACCTGGCGCAATTGGTGGGTTTGCCTATCGGTTCTACCCTCACCCTAACGGATGTTTTGCCTATGCAGGTGAAGGAGGAAAGCATACCTGAATACCCGGATTTTAAGACGGCGGAGCAAAACAGGATAGAGATACGGACCGAGCAAATGCAGGAAACCATGAATAAATTATTGGTAAGGAAGACAAATTTTGGTTACATCCCCACCTTGTCGGGTTATGGCTCTTTGGGTGGTTTGGGGCTGGATAACAGCAATTTGTTTCAGAAAAGCAGTTGGTATTGGAACGATTACATCGGTTTGCGCCTATCGGTGCCCATTTTTGATGGATTGCAGAAAATGGCCATTGCCCAACAGCAAAAACTGGCTATTAAGAAGAACGAGAACAATATCAATAACCTGAAAGAAACGGTGAATTACCAGTTGCAGACCAGCTCGGTAAATTATATCAATGGTTATGAAAACCTGAAGCTGATACAGGAAAACGTGAAATTGGCAGAGGATGTGGTGAAGGAAGTCAATACCCGTTACCAGAATTCGATGGCGACCTACCAGGAGGTGCTGGATGCCGAAAATACCCTGAAAGACACTAATTTTAACTATTTACAGGCTCTTTATGCCTTTTTATTGGCCGATCTGGATTGGAAAAAGGCGAACGGGAAGTTGTAGGTTTTTCGTCTTTTTTAGGTGGTTTATGAGGAAAATACTACAGGCGGCTCCGCTGGAGCGCTATCATTTGTTATTTTGTTGTGCTATAAACAGGCGGTTCCTAACGGAACGCGGGTTTGAGTGTTTAGCCTGGCGGTATTTCAAGAACACTCTTTGGTGAGCTGCCTGTTTATTGTTATTCAAGACAATACCTGCTTGCGCTCCCGATGGAACCGCATCCTACCCCGGGAGCTTTGTTCGACCCCTGACGGGGTCGTTTATTTTTCGGGTTTATGAGTTTCTACAAAGCTTTAACCCCTAACGGGGTATCAATCTGACGCTTTATTGTGCGGCCTTCATGAGGTGATAGGCAAATCTATCAATTTAAAAGTAAATAGTTAATAGTTAATAGTCAACTATTTATATCATTATAAGTATAAAATACTTGAAGGTTATTTCCGGAACCATGACTCGAGTTTTGGTGACTGACCTATTTTCAGGAAAGCCAAAGCAAGTTGGGAGTTTTATCAACATACCTTGAGATTAAGGTTGTGGATTTAGGGGAATTGGCAGGCTAAACTATAGGGTTATTGTAGTAATCCACATTTGTGTGAAACTAGTGTATAGTTTTGAGGTTACACTTTGTTCTTTTGCTATTGTAGTTATTACTTCAATCTAAGCGATAAAACCATGCTCCATCTTAATTTAAAGCGAATATTCAAAGCCCGTGGCGTCGAACAGCCTTATAAGTATTTGGTTCAGAACGGGTTCGTTCCATTTACGGCACATAAATACAAGAATGGCAAGGTGGAACATATGCGACTTGACCACATAGAGAAGCTCTGCACTCTACTGCATTGTACACCCAACGATATCTTTGAATGGACCCCAACCGACCTGTTGGACGACCGCGCCGACCACCCGCTTCAAAAGATAAGAACCCGGGAAAAGAAGATAGAGATCACTAAGCTGCTGTCTAAAATGAGTTTGGAGAAGCTGGAGGAGATTGAGAAGATGATTGCCGAGAGTCACTAAAATGCGGATCGAACGCTGATTTGTTATGATTTTTATGATAAAAGGCGTTGATGTTGAGTTTATGGCAATTCAATATCGCTTCTATCATAATTCAATCATAATGATCCTGATAAATCAGGGTTCCATTGTTTTCAATGCACTTTGTAGATATAGGTAATGGTGCCCTCCTGAACTTCGGGGGCGTTGGGGTCGGGGTTGAAGGTGGCTTTGCGGGCGGCCAGGATGGCGTTGGTGATGTTGCAGTCATCCACTGCAGTTGACGAGAACCGCTTGTAGGTGGCATCTATCACTTTTCCGTTCTTATCCACTTTAATGGCTATGACCACTTTTCCCTGCGAGCTGCATTGGGCCGGTGCGGGCAAGGTGGTGTTTTTGCGTCCTTTTAGGCTGGCTCCTCCATTTAAATCACCATGACCCGGCCCATGGCCGTTTCCATCGCCATCGCCCAGGTAGTTGTGCGAGTTGGGGTCGCCGTTGGGTTTTCCCTGGTCACCTGTTCCGCCGCCTGTTCCATCGCTTTTGCTGTTGTTTGGGGTGCCATAGGCACCTTTATGGAACATGGCATTAGCATCTGGTTTGGGTTGTGGAACCGGGGTAGGTGTTGATTCCGCTGTTGTTGTTGACGCCGTGGTGGGGTTGTTGTTGGTTTTCTTAGGCTTTCTGTAGACGGCCTTATCGTTTACTTTGGCCTTGGGCTTTTCTTCCACTTTAGGCACAGCTACTGTGTTTTCATCTGTTTCCTGTGTCAATACTTTTTCAGGAGCGGCTTCGGCCGGGGCAGACTGGCTGGGAGCAGCAGCGGCGTTGGCCGGGTTGCCGGGGTTATAGGTAAATGGCTGTTCGTCACCTGTTCCGGCATCATCGGTTCCAAAGTTGACAGTGGTACCACCGGAGAGTTCTTCTAAAGGCGGGTTGGGTTCCTGCAAAATGGTGAACACGAGTAACAGTAAAATAAGGGCATGGAAGAGAATAGTAACCACTACAGCCGTGCTGTTTTTGCGGTTCCTGAAACTCTGCTCCTCATTTTCAAACTGCGTTACGAACATGTATTGAGTGTGTTGATGTGTTAAAGTGTTAAGGTGTTAACGTATTTTCTGCGCTGTAATATCATTTGTTAGTTGTGGCTAATACCAATTTCATTTTTAGCTTGCTTCCTACGCCCATTACATCTACCACGTCCTGCAGGTTTAGTTTTTTGCTGGCCTGAAAAACGATAGTAGGTTCTTTGGTGGTGTCTTTCTGGTTAATGGCTATCAATTTGGGTTCTAATTGGTCGAACGTTATCTTTTCATTATTAAGATAGTAGTTGAGGTTAGAATCCACAGCCAAAACGATATTTTGTTTGCTGAGGGCTTTTCCGGCGTTGGTTTTGGGCAAATTGATCTTGATTACCGAAGGGGCTACCATGGTAGATACAATGAGGAAGAACAACATCAGGAAGAACATGATATCGTTGAGCGAGGAGGTGCTCACTTCGGAGGTCATTCTTGATTTTCGTCGTAATTGCATAATTTGTGTTTTGGGCTTTGAGCTATAAGCTGTGAGCGTTGGGCGAAAGTGTATTGCCTATAGCTCACGGCTCATAGCCCAGAGCTATTTATCTTCTGTCGGTTCCTGTATCAGGTCAATAAATTCTACGGTGGTGCTTTCTAACTGAAAACTTACCCTGTCTATCATGGTATTTAAATAATGGAAGCCGATGTGTGCTACTATACCCACTATCAAACCGGTGGCAGAGGTGATCATCTTTTGGTAAAGACCGCCCGCGATAAGGCCGATGCTGATATCGTTGTGCAGGGAGATATCGTAGAAAATACGGATAACCCCGGCAATGGTACCCACGAAACCGAACATGGGGGCTATACCTGCAATGATACCCAGATAGGAGAGGTTCTTCTCCAACTTATATATTTCCAGTTTTCCGGTGTTCTCAACGGCGCTTTCAATTTCCTTCACAGGTTTGCCCAGTCTTTTAATGCCCTTTTCAAGCAGGCGGGCGATGGGGGTGTTGGTGCCTTTGCAGAGGCTTAGGGCGGCTTCGGTCTTACCGTTGAGCAGCATGTTTTTGATGTTAGACATAAAGCCGGGGTCAACCTTGCCGGCGCGGCTGATAACGATGTAGCGCTCTACAATGAGGTAAACTGCAATAACCGATAAAATACCGAGGGGTATCATGACCCAGCCACCTTTTTTCATGAGGTCGAACAGGTTGAGCGTTTGTTGTGGTGCCAGGGCTCCCTGGGCGGCGGCGGTGGTATCGGCAACTATTTGCAGCAGTGTCATGTGGTTATGATTTAATGATTAACGGGCATTGTATTAAAAATAGTATGGCAAAGAAGGCTTTGTTATTCAACGGGCCGTACCCGAATATTGAACCAGAGGGTGTGGATAGTGTGTATAATGGGACGCGGGGAGCCATTCACAAAACCATTAGGGCACCAGCCATCCACGACTAAAATTCAAAATAAGCCATATTTCGCCGCACTGATGCCGTGAGGCTCATACTTTTCAATAAAAACTTCCGGATTGGCCTGAAGGCCTGTCTCAGAGAACCAGAAGAACCGGTTTAACCCCTGAAAATAATTCACCTATTTTGGCATATTTAACAAATTCTTTTGTTGGTTTATTCGGTCTTTTTGATTACATTTATGTTGGCAACCAAAAGAGGTTTTAAAGCCCGAAAGACCGCTTGTTTTTATTGAAAGTGTTATGGTCCCGTTCAAAAAAAGCATAACAAACCATAACATTTCATAACAAAGCATAACATTCCATAACAGTTTGAATCGTCAAATCTGTGATGAGAGCCAAACTGAGCGAGGGCGTTTTTGCGTTATCCGGGTGTTGGGAAATTATAAATGATGTGGTTAAACCGTGACAGAACCATGTAAAACCATAACATCCGTAGCATTTCATAACATTTAATGTCACTTGGGAGCGTGCAGGATTGTTGTTTGAGAGATTGTTTTATTAAGATCATTCACGGGCCGGCTCATCTTATCGGGAGCATGTTTTTCCGGGAAATTCAGTTCTTTATCGGCGAATCCCTGAAATTTTTCAAACTCGTAAAATATGGACATTTATGGTCATTTATGGACATTTGGCGGCTTCAAATGTCCATAAAAGGGAAGTAGATGGACATGGGGCGGCCGGACTGTTTCATCTTATTGTGAGCATTAAAACCAGAAATAAACCAGCTATTAAAACCGGTTAGGTGAAAGACAATAAGAATAAATACGGACCGGTTGTATGTAAATACACAGATAGGTTGTTTACGCCAACGGTTGCGGGTTTCAGCTTTCAAAATCCAGTCAAAAAGGCATGTTGGTAATCAGTGTTTATTTATTTACCAATTATTTAGTTAAAATGGCCTGTTGGCGTTTGAATGTTGTTTATTAGTTGTTATTTTCGATAAACTAAAAAAAATAATTAACGAAATGAAAAAGCTCTCCATTGCTACTTTTTTCACTTTCTTCCTGGTTTACCTGCATGCTCAGATAAATGTAACCCCCCAGTCGCAATACGGACGGGTTTACACCATACTGAACACCAAGTGCCAGAATCAGAGTTGCCACAGCGCCACCTCAACGTGGGATAACCTTAAGTTTGATGGTGATTCTGATGCGGTTTACCAACAAATTTTTAACCAGCCATCGGGTATGTGGGCTCAATCGGTTGCCAACCACGATCTGTTGGTGAACCCGCAAATGCCTTATAACAGCTTTTTGTTGAAAAAACTGGCCGGAGCAGCTTTTGATACGGATCTTTCTCTCGATACTTTGGAAGGTGCAGCAATGGGCCCTTTGGCCTTGCAGCCACTTACCAATGTGGAAATAGAAGTGGTTCGTCAGTGGATCAGATACGGGGCTTTGGAGACTTACGCCAGCACCGATCCGAAATACGACTACGGAACTATCTACCAGTATTATAACGATTCAGTGATTATTCCGTTCTACAACAAACCTCTGGCTCCTCAAAAGGGCAAAGGTTACAGATTGAGAATGGGACCGGTATTCCTGCCAACCAGTGGTCCTTTCCAGGAACAAGAGTGGTTAGAGCAACAAGTGGTTAACTTCCCTTACCTTCCTGAAGTAACCGAAGTAGACGGTTATATGAACAATCAATCGCATCACTTCCTGTTGTTTGAATATCCGGATTCGGCTTCTGCCCGTGGCAACGGTGCTCCTGATATTAACAACATGGCCCAGGTTACCCCAAGTAACTTAGGTGTATTGGGTACTACCTCTTTCGATGGTAACAAGAATCTGACGGCAGCATGGCAGGAAACTGCTGATGTAAAATTGCCTACAGGAACAGGGTTGATGTGGGGACAAAAGACCTACCTTGATTTTAACTTCCACATGAAGAACTATAATGCAACTTCAGTATTGCCTTGCGATTTTTATCTGAATGTGTATTTTGAGCCAAGGAATGCGAACACGATTCCGATGATCTCGCAATTGATCAATAATTCTACTGACCTCGGAACGTATGTAACTACCCCGGTTCTTTGCTACAATATTCCTCCAAAGGCTCTTCCTTACAGACAAGAATGGAGACAAGATTATGCTGACGGAAGTAATGGTAGCGGGGGTATGAGATATTTGTGGATGACCGCAGGACACACTCACCAATATGGTACAGGTTTCTGGATTGTGCGGGCTGATACCTCAGGCAGTATGGCGGATACTATTTATAATGGCCAGTACGATTATGCTAACCAGGCACCATTGGCGCGTTGGGATCATACTCACCCTCCTTTGGAATACTGGAATAATGGTTTGTTGCCTGTTTATTTTGGTAAGAACCAGGCGGGCACTATTAACGGTGGTCTGGTAGCTAATACCTCATGGTTTAGCGATACTACCTGTGTGCATTTTGGTTTTACTACGGCCAACGAAATGCAGTTGTTCTATTACATGTATACCAGCCGTCTACCTGAGCCATCTGCCGTTCAGACCATAGATGAAAATCCTTTCATGTTAACTATTCAGCCTAACCCTATGAGTGGTGGTAACGGTAAAATGGTTTATGTGTTAGATAATACTTCTAAGGTTTCGGCTGAGGTGATGGATATAACCGGTAAAGTTATCTCTAAACTGAACGACGAGAATGAAGTTGCCGGTGCCCATGAAATATCAATGGCAGGTAACCAGAAAATCGCTTCGGGTATTTATTTCGCCCGTTTAACTGTAAACGGTACTGCTTACACTAAGAAATTTGTTGTAACAGAATAATAAATAATATGTTTTGAATGACAAAGGTGGACGGTTTCGTCCACCTTTGTTGATTTAAAGAGTTAGAGTTTGTAGATTAAAGCGGTCATTCCGCGGTGTAAATTCCGTTAATGGTCAATTGCCGGCAGCCGGGCCTCACCCGCCCCTCGCTTCGCTGGGGCACCCTCTCCATCGCTAACGATAGAGAGGGCAAAGGTTACCATGGTTGCGTGGTCTGTATCTGGGATAGGATGCTTAACAACAGGTTGGTTTCCGTACAGCGTTTCTTTCTTTTGGCCATGCAGGAATACTTTTTTTAACGGAAACTGCTGAGAGGCCAAATTGGAAATCCAATAACGCAATGAAAGGCACAGTTAAAATTGAAATTGTTCTTTGTTTATTGGCCGGGTTGAAGGACTTGTTCGGGTTTGGCGCCCCATTTTACTTTAAGCCATAGTCTTTCGTGCAGCCAGAAGAGGCCAACTTTGGTAATCACTTCAGTGGCGGCAATATAGAAGGCCGTTTGGGTGGGATGTGCTGAATCGCTGTTGATGACGAGGGCTATCCAGAAGGTATCGAGCGAGCCAACAATGCGCCAGCTGATACCTTTAATGAGGCTGCGGTAATGTTTGTCCTGAATTTTGATCTCGTTGTTCTCTTTTACTTCTTCCGTTCCGAAGCTCAGGCGCATCCAGATGCGTTCGTGCAGGTAAAAGAGGAATATTTTGGTAAAGAGTTCAACACCGCCAATCTTAAAGGCTTTGCCAACCTGGCCGGTGTATATGTAAGAGAGAAAGATAGTATCGATGGTGCCAACCATGCGCCAACTGGCTCCTTTAATAACACTGCGCACATGGTTTTCCTGCATAACTGATATTACTCTATCTGTTTAGTAGAGAAAGCAAATGTAAAATAGTTTTCGAAAACATAAATTCATATTTAGCAAAGGAGCGTATTTTGACAGCGAGGGTGAAACAAAGCAAGGCGAAAGGTGTTTGTATATTAGAGAGAAATGCGCTTTCTTAGTTAAATAAAGCAATAGCTTTTTCATTAAATATCAATCAGGAATGGGACAAACGCTGACGGTAAAAAAGGAAATTCAATTAAACGCGGATATGACAAAGGTTTGGGAAGTATTGACCCAACCCGGCTGGACCAAGAGATATATGTTTGGATGCGAAGTGGAGTCGGACTGGATAGCAGGTAGTCCGATTTTATGGAAAGGAACTGTTGAGGGTAAAAAGATAGTTTACGTAAAGGGCACCATTGTGAGTATCGAAACCGGCCGTTTGTTGCAGTATACCACTTTCGACCCGAACGCGGGCATGGAAGATGTGCCGGCTAACTACACCACCGTTACTTACAGCCTGGTACCTGAGCACGGGCATACTATTCTGAGTGTATCACAAGGAGATTATTCGAAAGTTGCCGATGGGCAGAAACGATACGAGGAGACACTGAAAGGTTGGGATATGGTGTTGGAAAACATAAAAGGGTTGTTGGAAGCTAAGGTTGAAGCTGTTTAACGATAAAGCGAATCCGGACAATAGTGAACGGTGCAGTAAGGTGGATTTGAACTATGGCGTGCTCAATGCTTAAGTCGAAACCCTTGGTTCGGATGTCATTGACCGTTATGTCTAGCTTTCACGTCAATTTCAAAAAAAATCCTGTAAGTGTTTGACTTACAGGATTTTAGACTCAGCGGAGAGAGAGGGATTCGAACCCACGGTAGGCTCATCACCTACGGCTGTTTTCAAGACAGCTGCAATCAACCGCTCTGCCATCTCTCCGTGGGCAAAAATAGAAATTTGAAGCGATTTTAAAAGCGCAGGTTGAAAAAACACTGAGATTAATTTTCCTCAACAGGTATTTCAAGCTTTTTTATGCGGTAGGTTTTATTGATATGTATGCTGGCATTTATCTCGTAACCGATGATGAGAACGAATGCATTGATGTTTAACCAGATCATCAAAAGCATGATAGTACCGATAGAGCCGAATATGAGGTTAAGCTTGTTGAAGTTACTGACCCAGTAAGAATAAAAGATAGAAATGATGACGGATAAGATGGTTGCAACAGTAGCGCCGGTAGAAATGAACTTATACTTGGTTTTGGTGGCCGGCCCGTAGTAGTATATGAGCGAAGTGCCTACGAACATCATGATAATGATAAGCGTAAACCGCGTAAAATCGAGCAGGGTGTGTGTTAGTTTACTTTGAATTTTGAGCAGGGATGAAAAAATGGCTATCAGTTCCTCACCCAACACGATAAGACCCATGGAAAACATGAACAGGGTCATGAGCAAAAAGGTGATCTTAAGGGCAACCATCCGGCTTTGTATAGCGGTTCTTTTACGGTAGTGGGCGTGCGATTTATCGAACGATTGCATCATGGCCAGCACTCCGTTCGACATCAGGAACAGCACGAGGAAAATGGAGCCCGTTAATAAGCCTCCGCGTTTATGTTTGGCCAAGTCCTTTAATAAGGGCTCAATGAAAGACCTGATGAAATTGTAGGTTTCCTCGTTGGGTAAAACCTGTTTCAGCAGTTTTAAGATATTGGTATCCATATCCCTGAAATAGGGTAGATACGGGATCAATGAAAAAATGAAGGTCAATGTAGGAAAGATAGCCAGGAAGAAGCTGAATGCAATTGATTTGCTACGGGTGGGTAGCGAGTTTTCCTGTATCTCGGCAATGAAGAATTTATAGACATCATACACCGGCACACCATCAAAACCGGGTAACGTAAATACTTTTGATCTGCGTTCCCACTGCACTAAAACCGGGTAATCGGTCTTTAAATTTTGCCAGAATTTGTTCATCTACACTTCCTTGAGTCGGCGTAAATTTATGATTTAAAATATGGCTTTAGCTTTTCAACCAGAATTTCGGGCGCGGTTTTTACTTTTTTAGTATTTATATCAATGAATATAAGGTGTGTTTCACCCTCATTAATAAGGGCTCCATTTTGGTTAAAGACCTGGTAATGGAATGCGATGATCCGGCCGGGCATGGAAGGAATGGTTGTCTTTATGGTCAAAAGTTCGTCGTAATAAGCAGGTTGGATGTATTTGGTATTCATCCGGGTAATGGGCATCATGGTGCCGGAGTCTTCGATCTCCTTATAGCTAATGCCGGCGTCTCTGATCGCCTCAGCCCGGGCTTGTTCGTAGTAATAGGCATAGTTGCCATAATAAACGTAGCCCATGCGATCGGTGTCGCCATACCTAACTCTTAACGATAACTGGTGTGTATACATCTTTTGCGGTTTTAGCGTATGCCCCGGCGTTGTTATGAACACCTATGATAACTGTCTTAATTTGATATTTTTGCGAAAAATAAAGTAAATATGAAGAACGCATTTAAAATCAGCTTGTTGTTTTTGATTCTCCTTTCGTTGAATTCTTGTTTTGTAAACAGAACCACGATTGGAAATGGACCTATTGGTAAAGGAGAATCGGTAAGATATTCTCACAAAAAGCAGATGTATTTATTTTGGGGTCTTATGGCACTCAATCAATCGCAACCTCAATTACCAGCAGAATGTGGCTATCAGCTAAAGAGCTCATTCAATTTTGTAGATGCACTTGTAAGCGGATTGACCGGCGGGATATTTAGTATGAGAACCGTTAAAGTTCTTGTGTTTAAGGATAGTCCTTGCGATCCTAAAGTGATCAAGGAGGAGAAGAAATATCTGAAAGAAGAAATGGAGCACCGCAAATAGTATTAATTGCTAGTGCACGTTTAACTCGTTCAGCTTTTTTCTATACATCAGCGCTGCTTTAGTCTGGTCTTCGTAAGTTTTGGAGAAGATAGAATAACCACTCAGGTCGGGGTTGGCGCAGAAATACATGTATTCATGTTCTTCGGCGTTTAGCACAGCGTCAATAGACTTTTTGCGAGGCATACAGATGGGACCCGGTGGCAGGCCTGCATACATGTAAGTGTTGTAAGGCGAGTCATATTCTTTATGCCTTGAATTCACCCGGCGTGCTTCAAAATCGCGTAGGGCGAACACCAGGGTTGGATCTGCCTGAAGTGGCATCCCAATCTTTAAGCGGTTAAGATAAACGCCGGCGACGGTGGGTAGTTCCTTATCCCGGATGACCTCCTTCTCGACGATGGAGGCAAGAGTGGTTACTTCGGTCGGCGATAAATGGATGGCGTCGGCCTTACTTTTTCTATCGGCATTCCAATAGGTATTGTAAGCGGCGTTCAGCTTTTCGAAAAACGATGGCAGCGAAGTGTTCCAAAAGAATTCGTAATTATCAACAATAAAATGGCTTAGGATCTTGTTTGTATCAAGGCCAAGTTGTTTGCAGAAACCGGGGTCATTTAATTTGGAGAGGAGTTTGGTTGAGTCTATTTCTAAAGTTCGGCCAACCAGCCCGGAGAATTCTTCTTTGGTCCGGATGTTATAGATAATGAGCGTGACAGGTGTTTGCAAACCCGATTTAAGCATATTGACGATCTGCCGGTTATTCATATTCCGGTTAAAAACATAGTAGCCCGGTTTTATTTGAGCCGGGTAATTTTTCAGGCGACTAACTATTTCAAAAGTGTTTTCGTTTTTGAGCACATCGCCCTGAATGAGTAACTGAATTACATTTCCATAAGTGGACCCGGTTGGTATTTTGACCGAGACCTTTCTTCCCTCTGTAACATTGGGAACCATTAAAACATAATAGGCCACTGCCGAAATACCTAAGGTAAGTGCCAATAAAAGGAGGTAAACTATCTTACGCATACTATTCAATGAATTTTTCTTTAAGCCAGGGCTCCGGTACCCTGCATGTTTCGCGTTTGCCGAA
>Ga0364867_10360_pt1 | contig 27417 bp, 27 predicted proteins | sample ExccelAu500001D4_3_FD_206915 | JGI IMG/M metagenome (GOLD analysis project Ga0364867, IMG submission 206915) | Enriched cells from Trout Bog Lake Hypolimnion, Wisconsin, USA - BchlTB.Aug13.5000.01.D4 | ecosystem: Environmental > Aquatic > Freshwater > Lake > Hypolimnion/Profundal zone | place... | reverse complement strand
CACTGATGTCCATTCGCTTTTCAGCAGGCCGGTAATTACCAGGTCTTCAGGCATTCCGTTTCTTACCACGCTCTGCCTTATTATGCCTTCCACCTTGAAACCCAGTCTTGAGGCCACTTTGGCGCTACGTGTGTTGGATGGCACAAAATGGATCTCAATTTTATTCAGCCCTATTTTTTTGAACAGGAAGTCTATAAACTTTACCAGGCACCTGTTTATGATGCCCTTTCCTTCATATTCCCGGCTTATCCAGTATCCCACCTGCGCCGTTTTTGCTAACTGATCCCAGTGGTGCATCCCAATTCCGCCTATGAGGCTGTCGTTTAGAAATATGCCCAAAGCAAGGCCTTCCTGTGTATGTAACTGGTTGAGTGATTGCTGTATGAACTGGAGTGAGTGCTCCTGTTTCGTAGTCTTATCTACCCAGTCGAGCCATTTATGCAAATGAGTGCGCGAACTGTTCACGGTGTTGAACAATTCCTGTGCGTCACTTACTACATAAGAGCGCAAAAGGATGGTATTATCTACAATTATAGAAACCAATTATAAAGTCAAAGGTTGATATCGGGAATGTGTAAATCTATAAAAAATCAGGCGGAAACCTAAAAATTTCTGGTTACTCCATCATTCCACAATTAAATACGGCATTAACTCCTCCTTGGTTTCACCATGGCTATATCTTTCACCTTGTCCCAATCCAGGATCTTATTTGATCCATTTGCAGGCTCCTCCTTAGGCAACCTTCCCTGCTTGAGCCAGGAATAGGCAGTGGTATAATTGATGCCCTTCCTTATGGCAAATTCTTCAACCGTAATGAGGTCCTTTTCGGGAACCGCGACCGGCATTTCCTCTTTTGGGCCGTTCTTTACCATTTCCCACATTTCAGGTATACGCTTTACCCATGCCAGTTCGCGCATTTTGGGCTTTGCCTCGCCTGCGGGTGAGCCAAAATAAGTTTTTCCACCTTCAAGGCTTGAGGGAACACCGCTCTGGGCAAGCACTATCGCGCCCTTGCCTATCCTCAGGTCTTTGCTCACGCCCACCTGGCCCCAGAGTATCACTTCGTCTTCAATAATGGCTTTTCCACCTATGCCCACCTGTGCGGCAAACAGGCAATTGCGGCCTATGACGGCGCCATGGCCTATATGCACGTGGTTGTCGAGTTTGGTGCCCCTGCCTATTATGGTATCTCCGCTCACACCCTTATCAATGGTTGTGCAGGCGCCCATTTCCACATCATCTTCTAAAATTACTCTACCGCAGCTTACCAGTTTATCATACTGCACCTCGCGGTCTTTCCTGCGTTTGAAATAGAAGGCGTCGGCCCCTATCACGCATCCTGCATGTATTATTACATTGTCGCCTATAACTGTATGGTCGTAAATGGTAACATTAGGATGTATAAGGCAGTTTTGCCCTATTCTCACATAATTGCCTACAAAAACGCCCGGCTGCAATAGCGTGCCCTCACCAATAATAGCTGAATCACTAATCAGTTTGGAAGACGGCTCATAGGGCCTGAAGTGATTGACAATCTTTACATATGCGGTGAATGGGTCGGCGGTCACCAATAAGGTTTTCCCCTCTGGGCATTCTACTTCCTTATTGATAATGATAATGGTGGCCGCCGAATTAAGGCAGGCGTTGTAATATTTTTCAAAATCAACAAATGAAATATCTCCTTTGGTTACTTTGTGTATTTCATTGATTCCCATTGCTTCCTGATGGTCATTGCCAATCAATTTAGCTCCTGTAAATTCCGCGATCCACTTTACGGCAACAGGTTTATCAAACTTCATAAGCTTTAAGTTTGAAACAAAAATACAACTTTGATTGGGCGCTTTTACAAAAAATACGGTGGCAGGCAATTTTACCCGCTACAGGATGCTGATCGGGTAAGGAAAATGCCTGACAGGCTATATTTTTCGGGAGTCCTGCTGAACATGCAGGGATAAAAGTATAATAATTGATTGTGCTCCTTCAAAACAATAAGCGGACAGGTTTGGCCATGAAAGCATGGGCGCTCTTCAATTTCGCAGGTTCCAAAGCGATAATGCCCTTTCAGGATTTAACCCAAATTCAATTAACCCAGCGCTTCTTCCTTGTCTTTTAGCTGTTGAATATATTCTACTGCGTTGATTATCATATCGCTCGTTATGAAAATGAGGCTGTCTTTTGGTGCGTTTATGAAGGCGAAGTCAATGGCCTCGCTCTCCCGTTCTATGATCGTCGTTTTTTTGGAGGGGTCTATGTTTTGAATGCCTTTAACAACAAGGTCAATGATTTCCTGTCCTGGTCGCCCCCTGAGCGAAATATCCTGGCGTACAATCAATTCATCGAATATTGTGGCAGCCTCCTCTGCAATGTGAATGATGTCTTCGTCGCGCCTATCACCGGTACCGGCAATGATAGCTATTTTTACGGTAGCGTCGAAACTGCCCACCAACCTGCTGATGGCTTTAAAGCCGTGCGGATTATGGGCAAAATCTACAATGACCGAAAAATTACGGAATTGAAAAAAGTTCATCCGGCCCGGCGTAAGGGCAACCGATGGTTTGAAATGCATCAATGCAGTTCTGATATCCTCCATACTTACCCCTTCCGCATAAGCGGCGAGTACGGCAGCCATGGCATTCGATATGTTGAAATCGGCCATGCCATTAAAAGTGATGGGTATATTAGCGAATGTCTCTACCTGAATTCTGTCTGAACCGTTTAGAATGGTTAAGCAACCGTTTTCAGGCACTATGGCTATACCACCCTTTGCACAATGGGCGGCAATCCTTGGATTGTGCGGATTGTGCGAAAAATAGGCCGGTTTGCAACTAAGCTTTTCATGGATGGCATATACCAGGTCGTCGTCAGCGTTCAGTACCGCATACCCGTCAGGCTTCACTGCAAGGGCAACTATTGCTTTCACTTCCGCCAATTGCTCCAATGTGTTGATGCCTTTTAGGTCCAGATGATCCTCGGCAACATTGGTGATTATAGCCACATCGCATTGGTCGAATGCAAGACCCGCACGGAGTATGCCTCCGCGTGCGCATTCCAGTACCGCAAAATCGATATTTTTGTTTTTCAAAACAAATGCTGCCGATACCGGCCCGCTGCAATCGCCTTTTTCCACCACCTCGCCCTTAATATAAATGCCATCGCTGCACGTGAATCCAACCTTGAACCCGGCCTGTTGCATAATATAGGCGACAAGTCTTGTTGTGGTGGTTTTGCCGTTTGTACCGGTTACCGCTATGATAGGTATATGCGTAGCCTTATTTGTAAGATTACTATCAGTTTCATTTGCTCTTGTAAGTCCCTCAGGCACTTTACTATCCAGGTTTTCGCCCATTACTTGTTTTGAATTAAAGCCTACAATTTACAGAGAAAAAGCCACTACTGCCTTGCTCCTACAAAGATTTGCATATTAATTTATCATTACCTGCAGTCTGGGCCAATCCTTCAATTAGTTGCATCTTAATAGCAAAGTTTCAATTTTTGAAACTTATAAACTTATAAAGGCGTATGGATATATATGACCAGGTAAAGCCAGATACAAAAATGAAGGTAGGGCCTATTCAAGCCAAGACAAAACAATTGAAATACATTCCCTCACAAACAAAAACCATTGCTATATATAGATTTGCAATAGTTTTTGTATATATCTTGTTTCGGATTGACCATTTCCCGAACCATTTTAGAAAATCTACAGGCACTTGTGTCTGATGTCGCCTTGATTTTAATAAAAGAATTGCTCAGAAACGATTTTGCCATTATTAACTTCAAACACCGCTATTTCCTCAAGTTTCACCCGGGGTTTACCTTTAAAAGTCACGTCTCTGCTCATGGATATGCTAAAAAATTTGCCACCTGTGACAGGTTTACTGCATTCTTGTTCATGAATCTCTTCTATCATTTTGCGCCGGGCCTCACCTTTCGCCTTTACCGCATCGAGCCCAATAGTAAGCGTTGGAATACCCATTGCTAAAGCATGCACGGGTTCTTTGTTTACAATGTCTTGCCCATAAAGCTCTTCCTGTATCTCCATCCATTTCAGTTGTTTTGCCAGTTCGTAATAACGGTCAGCTACTTGTTGTGTTGTCATAATTGTATGTTTTTATGAGTTCATTTTTTTAAATCGGAAACTTCTTCTGTGCACAAAATTATAGAATCATAAAGGATTAGCAGTTGCAATTATTCCATTAAATTTGCTCAATCGTATTTTTTTTCGGCATGGAAGCTTAAAGTGAGGTTTTAGAAAGTTTGAAGCTGAAAGGAGCCGTTTATCGAAAGGAGCCTTTTACTGTGCCTTTGGTGTGGCCATGGGGCAAGATCAATATTCACAGTTTTAGCTACTTTTAAAAAGCGCCTGTGTGTAAGTAATCCCAGTGGAGAAGTCATTAAAATGGTTGAGGGCGATTTTATTTTGTACCATATGAAGATGCGCACCAATTTCTTGGCCATCTCTCGCGCGCCGGGATCTGTAATCCTAACCCAAATAGCAAAGGATTTGCAAACCACCACCCCTTCCTCCTTTCCCGGATACTTTCCTCTTTTTTCTGACCAATATCAGCATTTTCACTGTCATAGGTCATTTTCCGGCATGGGGCAAACGGGTAGGTTTGCAGGTAAAATTATTTTAGATGCCATTTTACCATTGCCTGGGAATAGTTCCGGATAAAAGACATATTGTAAGCCGCAGGCCCGACGGGCAGTTGTACCAGGAAGAACTGGTAGGTACCCAGGGTTTTGGGGGGGCTTTCCTCATTGGTTTACCACCTCTACCCGCCCACAAGGGTGAGGCAAAAGGGAAAACCTTATTCCGTAAAGCCGCAGATAGCCATCGAAAACGGCCTTAACGCCATGAGCTTCAATGGGTTCGACATTAAGCCGGTTGAAGACTATATGGAAAGCCGCAAAACGCTGTTTGTAAATGCCGCCTTGCATATTGGCCTGGCAGCCCCGATGAAGTCAACCGAATATTTTTACAAAAACGCAGATGCCGATGAAATGCTTTTTGTGCACAAAGGCAGTGGCAGGCTCGATACCATGTTCGGTTCGCTCGATTTTAAATATGGCGATTATATTATAATTCCGCGCGGCACAGTTTACCAGATCAATTTTGATACCCCCGATAATAAGCTGCTTTATATCGAATCTTTCGACCCCATTTTTACCCCAAGGCGCTACCGCAACGATTTCGGGCAATTGCTGGAACATTCGCCTTTCTGCGAGCGCGACATCAAAAGGCCATCAAACCTGCATACGAATGATATAAAAGGCGATTTCGATATTTATATCAAAAAGAAGGGCATGATGTTCCCCTATATTTATGCCAATCACCCATTCGATGTTGCAGGCTGGGACGGTTATCATTACCCTTATACTTTTTCAATTTTCAATTTTGAACCCATCACGGGCCGCATTCATATGCCGCCGCCCGTGCATCAGACCTTTGAGAGCCGCAATTTTGTGGTTTGCTCTTTTGTGCCAAGGCTTTATGATTATCACCCCCTGGCTATCCCCGCCCCCTACCACCACAGCAATATCGACAGCGATGAACTGCTTTACTATGTGGATGGCGACTTTATGAGCCGCAACAATATCAAGGCCGGGCAGATAACCCTGCACCCCGGCGGTATTCCCCACGGGCCACACCCCGGCGCCATAGAGCGCAGCATAGGCAAGAAGGAAACCCAGGAACTGGCAGTAATGATAGACCCCTTCAACCCCGTAATGATAACGGAAGAAGCCATGAAAATTGAGGTTGACGGTTATTACAAATCCTGGCTCACCGAGTAGTCTTTTAAGTAAAAAACAGAATTGAATTACAACAATATTATTATACAATCGGCACATAAACAACATAAGACTATATGAATGCTCATGATCTGAAGGCGGTAACCAACTACAACTACGGGATAGAAAAGATCTTTGCCGACGCGCAGGATTTTTTACCTATCAATGGCACTGACTATGTAGAACTCTATGTGGGTAATGCAAAGCAGGCCGCCCACTATTACAAAACAGCTTTCGGATTTCAGGCGCTTGCTTATGCAGGTCTTGAAACCGGCTCAAAAGAATGTGTTTCCTATGTATTGAAACAGGATAAGATAAGGCTGGTGCTTACTACGCCGTTGGTATCAGATAACCCGGTGGCCGACCATATTAAAAAACATGGCGACGGGGTAAAGGTTATAGCCCTCTGGGTTGACGACGCACGCAAGGCATTTGAGGAAACCACGGGCAGGGGCGCTGAAGTTTATTTTGAGCCTGTGGTAGATAAGGACGAAAACGGCGAAGTGGTAAGGGCCGGCATCCGCACTTATGGCGATACCGTGCACATCTTTGTTGAACGGAAGAATTATCATGGTATCTTCCTGCCGGGTTTTCAGCCCTGGGTTTCGGAATATAATCCACCCTCAACCGGCCTTAAATATATAGACCATATGGTGGGTAATGTGGAACTCGGCGCCATGAACAAATGGTCGGCGTTTTACGCCAAAGTAATGGGCTTTGCCAACCTCATCACCTTTGATGATAAAGACATTTCTACTGAATATACTGCCCTTATGAGCAAGGTAATGACCAATGGCAATGGCCGCATCAAATACCCGATCAATGAACCGGCTTCAGGGCTTAAAAAATCGCAGGTGGAAGAATACCTCGACTTTTACGAAGGGCCGGGATGTCAGCATATTGCTGTGGCAACCGATGATATTGTATTCACCATTTCCGAAATGAGGAAAAGGGGCGTGGAGTTCCTGTTTGTTCCGGGTAAGTATTACGATACCGTTGTTGACCGTGTAGGAGAAATAGCCGAAGATATGGCCATACTCAAAAGCCTGGGTATCATGGTGGACAGGGATGAAGAAGGCTACCTGCTGCAGATATTTACAAAACCTGTGGAAGACCGCCCAACCCTGTTTTTCGAGATCATACAACGCAAGGGTGCAAGATCATTCGGCAAGGGAAATTTCCAGGCCCTGTTTGAATCAATTGAAGCTGAACAGGCAAGGAGAGGAACTTTATAAGTGGAAATTCCAGTTAGCATGGATCAAAGAATGGGTATCCACTTAAAAAAATAAGGTAAAAGCAACAAGTAAAAAATTTGTTGGCTTCTGATAAAGTATAACGAAATGATTTAGTCGTGGTCACCCTTTAGGGCCGGGGTCTCTGCGAATAAAATGAATGTCAATTGACTACAAATTTTTCAATGTGTATTCACCCCGGCCTTAAAAAGGGTGAACACGACTGACAATAAGATTGAGGGGATTAATTGGGCTTAAAAAATGCTAAATAAGATAGTGATGGGCATCCCCAGACAATAAATAGTATAAAATAATTTAATATGGAAATATTGGAAAAAACCGACAAAATCCAGGATGAGCTTTTAAGGAGCTTTGAGGAAAAAATAAACAAGGGGGATGCCATAGAACCTAAGGACCGTATGCCGGAAGGTTACCGCAAGCACCTGATACGCCAGATTTCACAGCACGCACATTCTGAAGTGATAGGGATGCAGCCGGAAGGCAACTGGATAACCAGGGCTCCCAGCCTCAGGGCCAGGCAGATATTACTGGCCAAAATTCAGGACGAAGGCGGGCATGGCCTGTATCTCTATAGCGCCGCTGAAACTCTCGGTATTAGCAGGGAGGAGCTTATTGCCCAGCTACACTCAGGCAAGGCTAAATATTCGAATATATTTAATTACCCTACCCTTACCTGGGCCGATATCGGGGCCATAGGCTGGCTGGTTGACGGAGCCGCTATTGTGAACCAGGTATCCCTGCAGCGCACTTCCTATGGCCCTTATGCAAGGGCAATGGTGAGGATATGCAAGGAAGAAAGTTTCCATCAGCGCCAGGGTTATGAGATTATGGCCAAGATGATGCGGGGCACCAAAGACCAGCAGGAGATGGCACAGGATGCCATGAACCGCTGGTGGTGGCCCTCCCTCATGATGTTTGGCCCACACGACAGCGAGTCGCCACATACGGGAGACGCTTTCAAATGGAAAATAAAAAGGCACTCAAACGATGAGCTGAGGCATAAATTCATAGATAAAACCGTGCAGCAGGCCGAGGTTATAGGGCTGACTATACCTGACGATGACCTTAAATGGAATGAAGCCAAAGGCCACTACGACCACGGCCCCATAAACTGGGATGAGTTTTACAGGGTGATAGGCGGTCAGGGCCCATGCAATAAACAAAGGCTCGACCATCACCGCAAGGTGCATGAAGATGGCGCCTGGGTAAGAGAAGCAGCCGATGCTTACAGGCAGAAGAAAGAAAAAGATTTAATACACATCTAAAACATAAACGATGACAAAAGATTCACAACTGGCAACCTGGGAAGTTTTCATCCAGGCTAAACCAGGGGCAAATTATATTCACGCAGGCAGTGTGCACGCGAGCGACAGGAAAATGGCGCTCCAGAACGCGCGCGATACTTATACACGCAGGGGCGAGGGCACAAGCATATGGGTAGTGCCCACCGAGGCTATTGCAGCCTCAAACCCCGATGATAATGAAATGTTTTTCGACCCGGCCAACGACAAAATCTACCGCCATCCTACTTTTTACGTAATGCCCGCTGGGGCCAAGGCAATTTAAAATCTGAATATTATGACAGAACAGCAAGCTTTATACCAATATTGCCTGAGGCTGGGCGATGATGCGCTTTTACAGTCTTTCCGGTATAGTGAATGGTGCAGCAATGGCCCAATACTTGAGGAAGACCTGGCGCTTACCAATTTTGCCCTTGATATGACAGGAAGGGCGCAGGCGCTCCTTAGCTATGCGGCAAAGGTAGAAGGCAAAGGCAAAACCGATGATGACCTGGCCTACCGCAGAGGTGAAAGGAAGTTTCATAACCACCTTATGATGGAATTGCCCAATGGCGATTTTGCATTTACCATAGCAAGGATGCTTTTTTCATCTGCCTTTGAATATTATTTCTACTCTGAGCTGCAACAAAGCGCAGATATTAACCTGGCCGCTATAGCCTCAAAAACGGTGAAGGAAGTAAAATACCACCTTGCCCATGCCACCGACTGGACCCTGAGGCTGGGTGATGGCACATCTGAAAGTCATCACCGCATACAAAAAGCAATAGATGAACTGATGATGTTCACCGGTGAATTGGTTGAGATTGACGAGGTTGAGGATTTTCTGCGTATTGCAAATATTGCCGTGGATATGGAAGCGGTGAAGGCCAAATGGAAAGAATATATCAACGGGGTAATGGCTGAGGCAACGCTCTTATTGCCAAGGGTTGACTATATGCAGACCGGAGGCAGAAAAGGAATACATACCGAATACCTGGGCCATATACTGGCCGAAATGCAATACCTGCAGCGCGCATATCCTGAAGCCATATGGTAAACCGTTTTTTTACAAAAGAAGACCTCTTTGAGCTGCTCTCGGTTATCCCTGATCCCGAGATACCGGTAGTAAGTATCCGCGAAATGGGGATGCTGAGGGATATAATTGTAAAAGACGATGGTTATGAAGTGATCATAACCCCCACCTATTCGGGATGTCCCGCGATGGGCATTATAGAGCAGGACATAAAAATGACCCTGGATGCCGCAGGTGTTGGCCCGGTAATGGTAAAACTGATTTATGACCCTGCCTGGACTACCGACTGGATGAGTGAGGAAGCCAAAGAAAAACTGAGGGCTTATGGAATAGCGCCTCCGCTCCATTCGAGCTGCAGCCAGGGCGTTTTTGAGCATAATAATATCCAGTGCCCCCGTTGCCATTCGGGTAATACCGTATTGCTGAGCCGTTTCGGTTCAACCGCCTGCAAATCGCTTTACAAGTGCAACGATTGCAAGGAACCTTTTGAATATTTTAAGTGCCATTTCTGATGGAATCCCTCTTGGTTTCCAAAGGATAGATCGTGGCTTACCCATATTTGTTTTGAAATTTAAATAGATTGAAAATGTTCATTCAGCAGATTTATACCAATTGCCTGGCCCATGCGGCATATTATATAGACTCGGGAAGCGAAGCCGTGGTTATTGACCCGCTCAGGGATCCGGCTCCCTACCTGAAACTGGCTAATGAAAGGGGCGCTACCATAAAATATGTGCTCGAAACCCATTTTCACGCCGATTTTGTGAGCGGGCATATTGACCTGGCTGAAAAAACCGGGGCGACGATTGTTTTTGGCCCTGGCGCTACACCCGGTTATAAGGCATATATAGGCGAAGACGGCGAGGTATTGCACATAGGCCACATGAAACTGGTATTGCTGCATACTCCTGGCCATACCATAGAGTCAACCTGCTACCTCCTTTATAACGAAGAAGGTAAAATGCACGCTGTTTTTACCGGCGACACCCTATTCGTGGGCGATGTGGGAAGGCCCGACCTGCTGAGCGGCAACCTGCCCAAAGAGGAATTGGCTTCCTATCTTTTTGACTCGCTGCGAGATAAGATAAAAACCCTGCCTGATGAGCTTATTGTTTATCCGGGTCACGGGGCCGGGTCGGCTTGCGGAAAAAATATTGGGACGGCCTCTTTTACCACCATAGCTGAACAAAAAGCCACCAATTACGCATTGCAAACCGAAGATAAGGATACCTTTATAAAGGCCGTAACGGCAGACCTTCCCGTTATTCCGGCTTACTTTTTTAAGGATGCGGTAATCAACCGTACGGGTTATGTATCCTTCGACGAGGTGCTGAAGAAAAGCCTGAAACCCCTGCCTGCGGCGGCTTTCCTGGCCCTGCAGGATGGCGGCGCACTGGTGCTTGATACCCGCGACCCCATGGATTTTGCAGCCGGTTTTATAAAAGGAGCCATAAATATTGGCCTTAAGGGCGAATTCGCAGTATGGGTAGGAACCATTATTGATGTGGAAACGCCCCTATTGCTGGTTACCGAACCCGGAAAAGAAAAAGAAGCCATAGAAAGGCTGGCCAGGATAGGGTTTGAAAATGTGGAAGGCTTTTTAGAGGGCGGCATGGGTGCCTGGTTCACCGGCAACCACCCAAGCGATAAAATACTGACCATGAATGGCAGCGAATGCGAGGAACTGATTGAAACCGGCGACTATAGCCTGCTCGATGTAAGGAACCGCACCGAAGTGGCCAGGCACCGCATAGCCGGGTCTGTGCACATACCCCTGAATGTGCTTAAAAACAGGTATAAAGAACTCGATGAAAACTGGAAATGGCTGGTATACTGCGCAGGCGGCTACCGCTCCATGATAGCGGCATCCTTCCTGAAAGCCAAAGGCTACCATTTTGTAGCCAGCCTTGAAGGCGGCATCAAAGAGGTAATAGCCCAGGCCCCGCAGTTGGTGGAAGTGGATGAGGAAAGGTGAGGGAGGGTATCATTAAGTAGCAGATTTAATTTTAAGATTAAAATAAGTATCATATGCGTTGGCGATATAGGTTAATTCTTCTTCGGTAATGCGTTCATGGTATAATTTATCTATATTTAAGGTTGAGTCCATTTGGAAGAATTTAACTTCAAATGAATTTGTATGGAACTCAATTGATATTCCAATCCCTATTTCTAATTTTTCTGACAACCCTTTCCTGCCTTCAGATAATTGATAAAAATATATTAAATTATCAAATGGGTAGTTCGTTTTTAATTGTTTGATAATTATTTCAGCATCAAAGTCATAAGAATATTTATTAGTTTTTTCGTTATATAAAATAATCCCTTCTTCCTTTGATTTAAATAGAACATCTAATTGGTTGCATTTTTCACTTATCAAATTTATAACAGGTAATATATTGGTTTCAAAGCATTCAATTACTGATTCTATATTTTTAATAACTTTGATTTCTTCGCCAACATTTAATGATTTCTTTAGATGCCTTAACCTTTTTTCAAAGTCACTGCCATTCCCATTATTCATTATTTCTGTCCCTGGAACATGAAATTTATTCACTTCCCCAATATACTGTTCCCGATTATAACTCAACCAATCTACATTATTCAAATGATTTCCAATAAGAGCAGCCAGGCTTTCATAAGCATATCCCAAACCTGAAGGGTCTTTTACTCCTTGTTCTATTACCGGCAGTTTTTCACCAAAACTGAAATAGGACATATAAGGTATTTTGGTTAAATTAAGGAAGTCCTTGCGGTTCTGAGATGAGGGAAGCCAATCATTATAGGCGGGTTCCAGTTCATTGGCGAACCGTTCCATCCATTCCTGAGATAGTTTAAATTCAGGATTGGAGTCGAACTTTGAAGGAATGGGTAGAAAAATGAGCTTTAATCGATCATAGGTGAGTTTTTGCTGGGCTGCGGAGGCCCTTTTCATAATGTCCAATACGCCCTCAAACCCTTGGTCGGTTGCAGTAAAAAGCATGACCACTGTATCAGGTAACTGTATGGTACAAATACCTCCTATTTCCGTGATACCGGTCCGGCTGTCAACCAATACATAATCATAATTGGCAAGCCATTCATCCCTTAAATTTTCAATAATATCGCCGCCATTATCGTTTTCATAAAAGGTATTTACATCAAAATTCCTGACCTTGTTGAAATAATCCGCATCCCTTTTGCCTGAAGTAATGAGATCAATAGGTACCTCAGAAACCGAAGTTTTAAAGGAATAAATGCAATCCTGCCATTTTACAGTTTCATTTACCTGCAATAAATCAATAACTCCTGGGATGCTTTCAACAGTTTTAAAATCAATAAACGCTTTAAAAAAATGTTCCAATCCCGGGGCTTCCAGATCCCAGTCAACTATCAGCACTTTATGGCCCCATTTAGATAATACCACGGCAATATTAGCCAGTGCCATTGTGCGGCCTACGCCTCCCTTATAAGAATAGAAAGTGTATACTTGGCTCATAATACAGGCTGGTTTTTAGTTTTTAAATTGTTCAGTTTGTCTAAGTCTTCCCATGCCTTATTTATCCAGTCAGGGTGTTTCCAGCTAACATCCCACGATGGAGCATGATTATAGGCAAGGACAACCTCTTCAATCCATTTCTTTAATTTCCTCTGAAACTCAACATATAATATTGTTTTCTGAAATCCTTTGCCTACCAAATAATAGTCATTAAAATCAGCTATTTGAATAGATTTTACATAATCTGAAAAATGTTCTCCATCGTGAATTTTTAAAGGAACGATCAGGCCGTTTGGATTATTGATTGAAAGATAATCACATTGTCTTTGCCTGTAATCCATAACAGCGAATTCCTTTCTACACCATTCAGAAAAAAAATATGTAGGAGAAAGTACGGAAACCATAATCCTTGAATGAATTAAGGCATCTTTTATTTTCATTTCCCAAGCCTGTCCGCCTTCTATTTCCCCTATATCCATAAAAATTTTCACATCCTCCTTAATTATGGATTCTTCAAGAAAGGATTTAAAAAGGGGAAAAAATTCTTTCATTACCCATCTTTTTTGCTGGGGTAAGGCCCTATAACTTAAAAAAACATCGTATTTATAGGCCATGGAGAATAAAAGCTAAAGAAACAAATAGATTTTGTATGCAAAAATAGCAAGAAAATAAAGTTTACCATTTAAATTTTAGACGTTTATTTATTCTTTGATTTTACTCTATAAGGCAATACACCACTCACTGATTGAATGTACAAAGTTAGGCAGGAATGCCATTATTTTTTCCTGCCTTGACCCATCACCACTACCCGTTTAAATTCCACATCGGCCGACTTTAAACATCCCCTCCTTGAAAAAGCTGCCATGTACCAACAAGTATTTTTCTCCTATATGAATTGCCCCTTCGGGGCAAAAGGTTTGTAGAAAAATGTGAAAGGAATATTTTGGTGCCCCATCGGGGCTACCCAATCGCAAAAAGGGTAGCCCCGATGGGGCAAATATCAATTTTGGAGATTTTTTGCTACAAACCGGTTGCCCCGATGGGGCGGATTACTATTTCTTTGATATTTTTCGTCCAAATGCTTTGGCCAGATCGGACTAAATCAAAATAAAATACGGAAAATTGACATGTATATATGGTAGCTTAAAAATGGAAGGGAATTCCATCATTTGTGGCTAATTAATTTGGCTTGGTTTGTTTGTCTCTAAAGAAGACGAAGGTTTAAATGGGGCTTTCAAAATAGATTTTTTCCCCCCTTTTCCTTAATTTTGGGTTATGTATTTCTTAATATACAGTAGCTACGCTGCGATTGATTTTGATGATAACCTCCTTTTGGAATTGCTGGTGCAGGCCCGTGAAAAAAATAAGCGTCTAAGAATAACGGGTATGCTTTATTTTTTTGCAAACCAATTCCTGCAATTGATTGAAGGTGAGGAAGCTGTGGTAAAAAACCTGGGTTTGGAAATAGCGGCCGATCCCCGGCACAAATATTTCCAGATTTTAAAGGAAGGTGATATTGATGAACGGTTTTTTGCTGACTGGACCATGGGTTTTAAATCAATAGACCCTGAAAACCTAAAGGATGTCGACCAGTTTTTAGAACTCAATAATCCTTCCGGGCTCCATATTGCAACCATTACCCAACTTATGACTATTTTGTCAAAATCACAGGAGGATTATTAAAAATAAATACCTTTACTACTTCCCGTTTCAAAAATTTAATACGCAATGTTACCGGAACATTAAATACCATACCAATTTATCCGTAAATTTGCGGTTTTATTTTTCTTTTTATTAAACAGTAAAGCTTTTGAATTATCCACAAGGGATTTTGGTAGCGGTAGGTGGTGCAGAAGATAAGGGTACAGACCTTGAAAAAGGTATTCTGCAGCGTAACCGCCTTAATTTTTTCGAACTCGGTATTCTTAAAAATATCGTGAGCCTTATTGAGGATAAGGAACCAAGGGTTGAGGTAATTACCACTGCTTCTCAAATCCCTGACGAAGTAGCCCAGAATTATATTGACGCCTTTCAAAAACTTGGCTGCACCAATGTGGGCCACCTACGCATTCGCAACCGCGAAGATGTAGCGCTGCCTGATAATCTGGCGCGGCTGAAAGCCTGCAATTGCATCATGTTTTCAGGGGGTAACCAGCTTAGGTTATCCTCCATTTTTGGCGGCACACAATTCCTGGATATTCTTAAATATCGCTACCAGAATGAGCATTTCCTGATAGCAGGCACCAGTGCCGGGGCCATGGCCATGAGTAATACCATGATCTATGAAGGCAATGCGGCAATAGCCAACCTGAAGGGAGAAGTAAAAATTACTACCGGCCTCGGATTGATACATGACGCCATTATTGACACCCATTTTGATAAAAGGGGCAGGTTCAACAGGCTTGCACAGGGTGTGGCCGCGCAACCCGGCGCAATAGGTATTGGCCTGGGAGAAGATACGGGAATAGTTGTGACCAATGGTCATGAGCTAAAAGCAATAGGATCGGGTAGTGTGGTGATCATTGACGGAAGAAATATTGAATACAATAATATTGCGGATATCAGGTTCGGACAGCCCATTTCAGTTGAGAATATTATTGTTCATATTATGTCGAAAGGCGATGTTTACAACCTGGAGACCCGCAAATTTGTGGGTGCGGAAATTGTATATGACGAGGAGGATTAAGGGAGGGATAAGCTATTTGAAATAACATAAGGAGCCCACACACCCGGCCCCGCTGGGGTGACAACGACGGTAATATCAATAGTTTAAACAGCCTGTAAGTGCTTACCCGCCGGGCTTTTTAAGATTAAAATACCTTTTTTATTTCGGGTAAATCAAGACCTCGTTTCTGCCCGAATTACTCCTGCAACCGCGATACATACCCTCACTGTTGAATGGCATTTCTATATTGCCTGACTTGTCTAAAGCAATGAGGCCACCTTCGCCGCCTATTTTCACCAGCTTGTCATATACCACCAGATTGCAGGCTTCTTTGAGACTTAGGCCCTTATAATCAATAAGGCATGAAATATCGTATGCCACAACCGAGCGGATAAACAGTTCACCCACACCGGTACAGGAGATGGCGCAGGTATTATTATTGGCATAAGTACCGGCTCCTGGAATGGGGCTATCGCCTACTCGCCCGAATTTTTTATTGGTCATGCCACCTGTGCTTGTGCCGGCAGCAAGGTTGCCCTCTCTGTCGAGCGCCACCGCGCCTACAGTCCCGAATTTCTTTTCGGTATGGTCCAGCAGCACCCTATCTTCTTTCAGGGCATCCTGCCATTGACGGTATCTTTGTTCGCTATAGAAATAGGCATCATTTTCAAAATCAAGGTTATGCTGGCGGGCAAACTCTTCTGCACCTGTGCCGCAAAGCAACACATGGCCGCTGTATTGCATCACTGTCCTGGCCAGTTTCACCGGGTTTTTGATGTGGTTTACACCGCATACCCCTCCGGCTTCAAGGGTTTTGCCCCACATAATTGAAGCATCCATTTCGTGGCCGCCAATATGGTTGAAAACCGCGCCCCTGCCTGCATTGAACAGGATGCAATCTTCAAGGCTCACCACTGCGGCCTCAACCGCATCAAGGCTGCTGCCCCCGGCTTCCAGTATTTTATAACCCGTATCGAGCGCAGTTTGGAGGCCAGCTTCGTATTGCAGTTGCAATTCAGGTGTCATTGTACTGCGTAGTATGGTGCCTGCACCACCATGAATGGCTATGGAAATATTTTGGGATGCCATGATATTTATCAAAAGTAGGAAATAATCGGGCCAATTACCCGTGATTTAGATTGGTGTTTTTAATATGTATTGTTTTCAACCAACAGCCTGTCTTATTGCACCCATATTTCATCGCAGGCAATCATGGGTTTTTTATTGTCGCGGGTCCGCCATAAGGGCAGAGCGTTGAGGTTGGTAGCGTTTACCCTTATATAGCGCGCAGGTACTTTTTTCCCTTGCCAGTCAACCTTATAGCCTTTTGCGGATACTTCATAATGTTCCTCATTTGAAGATGATACTATATCTTGGGCATTGGAGAAATTGACCCCATCGGCCGATAATTCTACCGTTATTTTTCCAGGCTGAAAAATCCAATGCCGTGGGTCGTCGAGGAAATGCATACTTACTTTTGAGATTTGAAGGGATTTGCCCAGGTCAATAGTGGCCACCATAGGTACCCCATAAAAGCAAAGCCAGTTATAGCTGAAGTCGTTATAACCCGGGTTGCCGTCGGTAAGGGTTTTATTGCCTTTTGCCGGATAATCAGCTGCAAATGGATATTGAAGGGTTACGGCTGCGCCAAGGGCAAGTGAAGGTGTCACCCCTGCTTTAAATATTCCATTCCATTCTTCCTGATACTGATCGGGCTTGAGCCCTCCTTCCGACAGTTCGGTTACCCCCGCCTTTTTGCAGTTAGCCACAAACTTGCTCACTTTTTCTGCAAATTTCGGTTTCACGCTATAATCTCCCGCCTTGTCTTTTACAAATATGCCGTGTTTTTCTATCCCATAAAACCGGGCCTGCTGCAGCACAGTATATTCAAGGGGCAACCTGGCCCGCATTACCCGCTGCTGGTACAGGGGGCTGTTTTCTACCATGCCCTCCGCCTTGTCGAGCAAGGTGCTTAGCTCGTCCAGGTTATCGGGCGAAAGGTAGGCGTTCCATTCATTTACCGGGTTGCCATATATGTCCAGTTTCCGGTGGCTGGCCAGCATTTTTTCCTGAAGCAGGTCCAGGTATTGCAGGAGGTATTCGCCGGCTTCGCCATAATAGTCATCCATAAAAGAGGCTATTATTTTCTTTACGTCCACCTTGGGGTTTTCAAACAGTTTTGCGGTAAGGTAGCTGCGTAGTTCGGCCCATTCACCATAGGTGTCGCCGCTGCCCTGGGCAAAAATTCCTTTCACGCCATTTTCTCTGAGAAACTGCATATTGGGACCCAGTGTCTGGAAATTGGGGAAAGGGGCCAGGTAATTAGTGAACTGGGTAATATAATCCCAAACAAAGAGGTTTTTGGTGATATTGCCCCATGCCTTAAGGTCGCTACGGAAGTTTGCGGCCGAGCCATCATACTCTAAGGGTTTATCTCTATAGGCTTCAATATCGCTTAGGAATACATAAACATTTTTGGCTGGTTTCAGGCTGGTTGGGGCCTTGTGGGTATAACCATAGGCCAGAGTGGTAAAATTTTTATCGGGGAATGCCGCTGCTATGCGGTTTACAAATTTGATCAGCGAGCCTGAGGGGCTGCCGTTTTCCTTATCTACTGCCCTGCATTTGTCGCATTCACAGTAGCCATTATCGTCATTGGGGCTTATGGACCAGTACATGGCATCGGGGTTGAGGACAATTCGTTTTTTCAGCTCACCCACTATCAGGTTATAAACATCTTCATTACTTAGGTCAAGCTGGGTTGGTTGCCTTTGCCCTTTTACAAGTGCGTAATATTCGGGATGGGTTTTAAAATAGGTAGCGGCTGGAACCAGTTTGTTGAAGGAGTGGCCCCATATCCCCCACAGGTCATCCAATTGCTGCAACTGGTTCCATTCAAGGTATTCGGCATCGTGCGAGGCCGGATAATAGCATTCGCGGTAAATAAACTCCGGCTTGTGCAGTTCTAAAAGGTTGCCGGGCAGGGTTATTTTGGGGGAAGAGGGAACAAAAGCAGGTTCACCGGCCAGTTTTTTGCACATCATGAAATTTTCGAGCAGGCAATACACCCCATAGATGAGGCCCTTGCCACTGCCTGCGCATATGACCAGGTCCTGACCAGAAACCTTAAGCAGGTAGCTTTCTGGTTCCATCTTACCTGGATGAACTACTTCTTTTTTAGAAGTATAACCCACATAAATGCATGGTCCGCCAAATTTCCCCTTGCCTTCCTTAACTATTTGCAACTGCGCCCCGGAGACCCTGGTAATATAATCCTGTAGCACATTGGCGCTTTTCACTTCCAGTTTCGACGGCTCGGCGGGAATAACGATTTTATAAAGGGAGACGCTGTTATTTACAATTACCACATCCTGTGCGGTACAGGAATTGAGCATAGCCAGCATTATAAACAATAAATACAGGTGTGTCTTAATCATCACGGTTGGCTTTACGCGTTTATGCAAAGATATTAATATTGCGCCGGATATGCGGGGCATAAAAGTGGGGAAACATTAAATGGACATTGAGGTTGGAAAATCGGCCTGTTTGTTTCATAACTGACCGTAATCTTGTATTGCAACAAATAAATAACTCCATAAAAGCTACCGAACCAGAGGCTAAGGCTATTTTATTGGGGTCTTGTGCGCGCGGCGATTTTAATGAAGATTCAGATATTGATTTGCTGATACTCATTCTTAAGGATAAAGTAAATTATGAAGATGAAACAAGGATAACCTATGCCCTGTTTCTGATTGAAATAAATACCGGGATTTCCATCAGCCCCCTGGTTTTTTCTAAAGATTTCTGGGAAAAGGGACCTAAAATAACCCCATTTTATGAAAATGTAAACCGGGAAGGGGGGGGGTGTTATGATACACTTGTTTTTCTACCACTTAGATCACAAAGAAATTCGCAAGGGGCAAAAACACCTTTTGTGAACTTAGTGGTTCAACTTTGTGATCTTTGTGGTTATTTTAGCGACACTTTTGCTTTATAAGCAGACCCAAAATGAGGGTATCAATTTAAAACTGCCCTGATTTCCCCTTACCAGTCAGGCTTAAAATATTTGGGATGGATGCCTGATTTTATATAGGGTTGTTTGCGGCCATGAAACCTTAGAAAGTACCCGGAATTATAGGACTTTCCTATATGCTCAGAATCCATATTGATGCTATCTTTACTGATGGTCCCATACCAGTGCCAGAAAGTTCCACCCCCATGCCTGCCAAAATGGGGGCCTATGCCAAATTCTTCTATTCTTATTGTGTTGTTTTCAATATGGTAATAACCGGGTGAACCATATCCGGGTTCATCGAATTTAGAAATATCGAACCAGGAAGATAAGCCAGGTTTCTTTTCCCTGTTGTAAAAAAGGTAAGTGAGTACCTGGCCTTCGGGGAAGAAGCGAAAACACCAGATATACTGTGGATAATCTGCGGGCAGGGAATAACAATAAATAATGCCGGTATCAATGATATCACTATTTAGCCTGAAACCTTTCTTTTTGTAGGAGAAGGCGTTTTCTTTTACCGGCCGGGGAAAACTATAATTTGTAAAATAATATCTTGGGGAACATGAAGAAATTATAATTATGCAAAGGGCGTAAAGTAATGTCCTGGCCCTTTGCATAATTACTTTGAAATTCTATAGGGTAAAAAATGGTTTTCCCGCTATGTATGTCAACCTGAACGAAACAAAATTTAGAAAATCAGGGCCTTGTTCTGTTGAAACCACCACCCGAATAGCCACCGCTTCCGCCACCCGAATAGCCGCCCCCGCCACTGCCGGGAAAGCCACTGCTTCCGGTGCCACCACCACCCGGACGGGGTGTCCTGGGGCGCAATGGTTTTTTGCCGCCAAAACCGCTGCCACCCCCACCGCCGGGACGATGGCCGCCTCCGGGTTTGGTCGTGCTTTGTTTGGCTTCCTTTACGGAAATAACATTTCCTTCAAAAAATATACCATCAATATTGTCAATAGCATCGTAGGATTGGAACTTATCGGCCATTTCCACAAAACCAAAACCGCGAGACATACCGGTGGCGTTATCATAGATTATCTTGGCGGAAACAATCTCGCCATATTCTTCAAACAAGGGACGCAATTTTGAAATTGTCGTTTCCGGGTTCAGATTTCCAATAAAAAGATTCATAACAATATCAATAAAAATTAAAAAAAGCCCCTTCACACTATTTTCAGTGGCAAAAAGAAAAGCGTTACAATATACGAATTTTCTTTGTTAATGATAATTTCCTCACGGTTAAATTAATAGGCACGCCAAATTAATTACCATCCGGCTACCACCTGCCTAATCAAAACCAGTTTTTCGAGCAGGTCTTCCAGCAATGCGAGGTTCAGCATATTGGCTCCGTCCGATTTGGCATGTGCCGGGTCAGGATGGGTTTCTATAAACAAACCATCGGCGCCTACTGCTATGCCCGCCCTTGCTATAGTGGCTATCATTTCCGGATTGCCACCTGTTACGCCGCTTGCCTGGTTTGGTTGCTGCAGTGAATGCGTGCAATCCAGCACCACAGGCGCTTTCAGTCCCTGCATTATGGGTATGGCACGGTAATCAACAATCAGATCGTGGTAGCCAAACATGGTGCCACGGTCGGTAAGCATTACCTGCTCATTGCCGCTCTGCAGAACTTTATCCACCGCAAATTTCATGGACTCGGGTGACAGGAACTGTCCTTTTTTCACGTTTACTACTTTGCCGGTTTTGGCTGCAGCCACCAGTAGGTCGGTCTGCCTGCACAGGAAGGCGGGTATCTGCAATACATCCACATATTCAGCAGCCATGGCGGCTTCATCGGCGGCGTGTATATCGGTAACCACGGGTACGCCGAAGGTATGGCGCACCTTAGCAAGCAGTTTGAGGGCCTCAATATCGCCTATTCCCGAAAAACTATCGAGCCGGCTACGGTTTGCCTTGCGGTAGGATGATTTGAAAATGACCGGTATGCGCAGGCGCTGGCATATATCCACCACTTTCTCGGCGGTTTCCATAATCACTTTTTCATGCTCAACCACGCATGGCCCTGCCATGAGGAAAAAATTATTGGCGCCGGTATCTTGTCCTGAAAACAGCGGTGTTAAAAAAGGATACATAAATAGCTTTACTTATTATTCAGATCACCGGAACAATAGTAATCCCGGATTTCATTATGTTTTTTATAATATGCAAAGGTAGGACTATTTTGCATCAGATTAAGGAGAAATAAAGGGGGAATGGTAATCTTTTAGTGGCTGGTTTTTCTTTTTTTTGAGGTGAGATATACTGCTTTTCTCTACTTTAAATGAACAGTTGATAATCAGGTTCTGAAAGTAGGATTAATTTGCTTTCGCTTCGCTATTTATAACTTCATTATAAATATTGCTTATTAGTAATTCTGTAGCCCTGCCAATTGAGTTATTTTCTGGAATATAGGATAATAATGCGCAGCGTGCGGCCAATGCGAATGGAGAATAGTTTGATATTCTTTGTTTTATTATTTCTTTAGGCCGTTTAATAAGCTCAATATTTTTTGTTGCTAAAGTTTTTTCAAGTTGCTTAATGTCCTTTGTTGTTTCTTCATATATTTCCTCTCTTCCCTTCCTTAATTCTTTATTATCTAAACGATAAACCACAATAGTAATCCATGCACGGAGAAAATTAAAAGCATTTTCATGCCAATGAATTTCAGGGTGTTCCAATTGTAGGGCAATAAGCGGTTCACTCAATGCTTTAGGTATTATTTCACCACTTGGAAGTACCAATAGTAAATTTGCATCAAGTATATTACAGGGGTCAAGCAATAAGGGATATTCAGGGGAATTACCGGGCAAAACATTTTCAGGTAACCTCTTGGTTCCATATAATATAGGAAAAGAACCTGCCTTGCCGCCGCCCCGGTTTGGTAATGCGGTAGTGAAACGATAATTTATGGGATTAAATTCAAGCCATTTATAGGCACCCATATCAATTGCTTCAGGTACCGGATATCCAATCAGTGCATCTATTTTCTTTCTTTGATTTGGAGTTAATGGGGTAGCCCTGTTTTTGGGCCTGAAATGTTCCACATCCTGCGCAAAAATATCAGCCTGAAGAAGTTCTGTGTACCAGCATTTTGGTAGTCTGTATTTTATACCATGTGGTTTTAAGGGGTGTTGAAACAAATAATCGATTAATTTAGTCCAATCCCCCTCATTAAGTTTTACCTTGTTATGCCATGCAACTAAATCAGGATGATTATTTAGTGAAGTAAGTGGATACTTGATAAAAACCATACCTTTTATGCTTGATTTGTTAAAAGTTCTTCCAATAGTTTATCGATATCCATATCTGATAACTCCCGGATTTTATTTTTTTCTTTTTCTTCATAAAGTTTCAACCTTTCCTTAAATCTTACATAAAGTGGATCTTCAACCCTTTTTATATCAAGAGACGGGTCTAAAGTAATTGAAGCTAATTTTTTAGATAAATCTCTGAAAGTATTTAATTCTTCTGTGGTTAACCCTTCATTGGTCTTTTTAAGTAAAAGATTTTTATAATCATTTGCCCATTTAAGACTTGTATCATCGTATGTTGAAACAAGCCCAAAAATATCAAGCAATATACCCTCAGCCCCTAAACCAATAATATCTTCATCTGCATTATGAATAACTCTATTCCCGGCATCGTCTTTTTCAAGGATATGCACCTGCTCTTTCAGTAAACCATTCAATAAAAGGGGGGAATGGGTGGAAATAATAAATTGTATTTTCGGGAAAATTTCAGAAAGTCTTTTTAATGCAGCATTTTGAAGGTCAGGATGAAGGTGTATCCCAAATTCATCAATTAATACTACACCGTTGGTTTTTTTTACTGCATCATATTTGAGATGTTTATTTAGTAAAATACACCTTACAACCATTTCCCCAGCCAATAACACTAAATATTTATACCCATCACTGAGCATATCATAAGTGCGAACTTCATTATTTTTAAAGTTGAAAGTCAGGATATCTTCTAATTTGGTATCTTTGACCCTTGCTTTTGTTTTCGAATATAAAGGATTTTTAATCCATTGCACAGAAACTATTTCTTCTGGAAACATTTCTTTCATTACATTTTCAAAAGATACAAGGAAGGTTTCTGGTAAATCTTGATATAAAATGGCTGCATTCGATTTCCTTTGTTGCTCTTCAAATATTTCATTCATCAATTGGAGCCATTCAAAAACATAGCTTTCTTTGTCTTCCTCTTTAAGGCAATGCCAATAACCTTGAATTGTACTACCATCAAATTTTAATGTTTCATTTCTTGCAGGGAGTTGGTGTAAATATTCTGACCCAATATATAGTAATAATGGGATAAATGATTCTTTGTTTTCAATGACCCTATCATACGATTTTGAGGAAAGTGCATCAATGGCTTCAATTGGAAATGATGGTAAATCAAAATCTTTTAATTGGTGGCCTGAATCATAATTTGCCCCATTGAACGCTCCTTTAATTGAAAAATCATTATATATCCCAGAAGACTGATATAGGGTTTTTGAATTTGCTGTTCTAAATATATAACCCGAAACCAAAGCATCTTGCCATTTCAAGTTCCAAATTAAAAGTTCCAGTTCTATATGGATACTACACCCCCTCGTTACATCAGAAAAAGGATTAGTTCCAATTACTCTAAATTCATCTAAATTTATTTCAATATTTCCTCCATTAATTTTTCTAAGATAGGAACTTATAACAATCCTGAGCGCCTTAATTAAAGCAGATTTACCAACCATGTTTGGCGCTATTATAACATGCAAATTATAGGCAGGATCAAATTCTACCTTTAATTTCTCAAAACACCGGTAATTGGAAATTTCAACTGATCTTATTTTCATTTTTCAAAATGAATTTTTTTGTAAATCAACGTAAATTTAGACGAAGCTTTTATTTATTCCAATTGCAACCCCCCAATATTCTTCCTCACTAAAAATTTACATTAAATGTGCCGGAAGTAATGGTATTGGTTCCGGCCACAAAATAGAAGGTGCCGCCGACTGATGAATCTGTCAATAATTGGATAGCTACCTGGCCAGTAGTTGCAGTATTAAATACATTGAAAGTGCCATAATCTGTTGAATAAAAGGCGGAATCATTCTTGCTTGGAATGCCAAATGTGCCCTTGGTTTTAAAATTATTGAGTAGTAATTCTACCGAAATACCGGTAGTGTCGTTATAGGCATATAAAACTAAGTTGTTTGTTCCGTTGCCAATAATGCTGTTATAAGATATGGTATTACCTGTCCATATATTTCCGTTGACCTGTCCATAAAAACCTCTTGGTATTACAGGATTGACGCTGGTAGATGAACCTGAACTTTTTTTGCAGGCTTGCGTGAATGTACATATAAACAAAATAAATAAAGGAATAGATAAGTATTTCATCTTGTTTTTTGGTACAAAGATACAAGATCTCTTTCAGCCAGAAAATTTTCTATGTATGTGTTGGCTTTAGACTGGCTATAAAATGAAAAGTTTTTATACCTATCATGTACATCTATTATTTCGGCTATAGCATCGCTTATGAGTTGTTGGTTTTCCCACGTAATGATATCGGCCATCACTTTTTCAAGGCAGCCTTTTTTATAGGCAATCTGCCCTATAACATGCACAAGGGTCCACCTTACCCTTTTTGTTTTGTCCCACTGCAATTCCTTCAGCAATGGCAGAATATCCTGTGGGTGGGTGCGACCCCTCAATTCAATGCCGTGGCATATCTCCCTGCGTATTTCCTTGTCAGGATGATGCAGGTAACCCTGCGACCATTCCAATACCGGCGCCGGGTTTTTCTCCCCCATTTTTTTCATGGAGCCTATCACTGCATTGCGTACGGAATGGTGGCCGTCAAAAAGACCCATATCAAAGAAGTGCCTTACCGTTTCAAAATCAAACTTGCCTATTTCACCTGCAGCATTGGTTACAGTTTGCCTGATTTTGGCGTCAGGTTCTTTAAAAAGGGCATCCAGCGTTTTTATTATTACTATGTGTAAATTAGGATTGGCATTGTAAATCTTACCAATGGCCTGGTAGGCTGTTTTGCGAATATAGGTATCCTCATCTGAAAAATAATTTAAGAGGTTTTCCCTATTTCCTGAATTAAGGTCTGATTCCAGGTAAACGGTGATTTGCCTTACAAGTTGGTCCCTGCTGGTTTTGTCAAGGTCGTAGAATGGCATATGGTGGTTTTATTCAATTCTTCAACCCTCATCAGAGGTAGGTCAGCATTTCTTCCAGGTATTTTCGTTCATTATTGAGGCGGGGCACCTTGTGCTGTCCACCCAGTTTGCCTTTATCCTTAAGCCATTTTTTGAAACCTTCCTTTGGCATCTCATGCACTATGGGCATCCTCAGGGCAATATCTTTATACCTTTTGGCTTCATAGTCCGAATTTATGGCCTGCAATGATTTGTCGAGCAAGGTTGTAAAGGTCTCAATGGATACCGGTAGATAGTCGAATTCTATGATCCATTCGTGGGCGCCGTTTTTTTCCCCTGTCATATATATGGGAGCGGCAGAATAATCAACCACTATTGCCCCTGTTTCGGCACAGGCTACTGCTATGGCATTATCGGCATTATCTACAATCACTTCTTCACCAAATGCATTGATAAAATGCTTCAACCTGCCTGTTACCTTTATCCTGAATGGGTCGAGCGAAGTAAACTGAACAGTATCGCCTACCAGGTACCTCCAGAGGCCACCATTTGTGCTGATAACAATGGCATAGTTTTTATATAGCTCCACTTCTTTAAGGGTAAGCGTGCGGGGATTTTCACTGCCGTATTCAGACTGAGGCATGAATTCATAAAAAATACCATGGTTCAGAAACAGCAACATGCCATCTTCGTCTTCACGGTCCTGGGCGGCGAAAAAGCCCTCTGATGCATTGTAGGTTTCCCGGTAATACATATAAGGTGAAGGTACAAATTGCTCAAACTGCCTGCGGTAGGGCGTGAAATTGACCCCGCCATGAATATATAATTCCAGGTTGGGCCATATTTCAAGCAGGTTACTGGCGCCTGTTATTTCCAGTATTCTTTTTATCAATACAATAGTCCAGGTGGGTACGCCGGCTATATAAGTTACATTTTCGTTGATGGTACTATGGGCCATCCGTTCTATTTTGTCTTCCCACTCGGTCATCAGCGCAATAGATAATTCGGGAAGCCTGAACAATTGGGCGGCAAGGGGCATGTTCTGAAGCATAACTGCCGAAAGGTCGCCGAAAAAGGAGGCCGCATTCAATTGGTTTATCTGGTGGCTGCCCCCGAGTACCAGGCATTTACCCGATGTTAATTCAGATTTTGAATTTTCGCGCAGGTAAAGGGCAAGCACATCCCTGCCGCCCCTGAAATGGGTATCATCAAGCGATTCTTTACTTACAGGTATGAATTTGCTTTTATCGCTGGTAGTGCCGCTCGACTTGGCAAACCAGGTTATGGGCGATGGCCACAGAATATTCTGGTTGCCTTCAAGTATGCGCTGGATATAGGGTTTCAGGGTTTCATAGTCATTGATGGGTACGTTTTTCTGGAAATCGCCGATACTGTCTATCCGTTCAAAATTGTGTTTCTTGCCATACTCAGTAAACTGGGCTGAACCTATAAGATGGTTAAATACCTGCTGCTGTGTATCAATGGGATTATGCATGAAATTATCTATTGCGCTCTGGCGCAACTTGATATAGCCTTTGAATGCGGGACTTATTATACTCATGCTTACGATTAATGGTTAATGATTAATATTTAAGGGTTTACTGGTTAACGGACAATGCGTAATAGGTATAGTTCAATGTTTAATGCAATTTGTTATTGATCATCCATCAATCTCGAAACATTTGCAATTATTCACTGATAATAACTCAATGGTCATTGATCATTAACCCTGACTTTCTT
>Ga0364867_10358_pt1 | contig 27432 bp, 22 predicted proteins | sample ExccelAu500001D4_3_FD_206915 | JGI IMG/M metagenome (GOLD analysis project Ga0364867, IMG submission 206915) | Enriched cells from Trout Bog Lake Hypolimnion, Wisconsin, USA - BchlTB.Aug13.5000.01.D4 | ecosystem: Environmental > Aquatic > Freshwater > Lake > Hypolimnion/Profundal zone | place... | reverse complement strand
GACGGTCTGGTTCATGTAAGTGAGATTGCACATCAATATATAACTGATCCCAGCGAAGTACTCAAACTAAATGATAAGGTTCAGGTGAAAGTGCTGGAAATAGATACTGCCCGTAAAAGAATCGCCTTATCTATCAAGCAAACACAGGAAGCCCCTGCAAAAGCCAGAAAATTTGATTCTAAGCCAGCAGCAAAACCGGCAGTTCAGAAAGACCTCAGCAATTTGAGCATGAATGATGCGTTGAGTGCACTAAAAAACCGGTTTAAAGGGTAATCATAAATTTATAAAGAGACTTAATACAGCGACCCTGATCATTGGATCAGGGTTTATAGAACTTCCAGCTGGTTTTAAAATCTTTGGGGATGTCCTGGTTAGTCAATATGGCCCTGACCAATTCTACCGGCATATTATTCTCTTTCAGTATGGCATCATGGAACTCTTTGAAGGTCATTTTTTTACTGTCTACCAGTTCTTTTTTCAGTGCATAAAACTGAAGGGCACCTGTCATATAAGCCAACTGATAGAGGGGTCCATACCCTCCGGTAAATGATCTTCTCACTTCTCCTTCTGCATTCGCTCGTTCATGACCCACACGGTCTACCAGAAAATCTATACATTGTTGAGGTGTCCAGTTACCCAGGTGGTAATTAAGTGAAAAGATGATCCTGGCGCAGCGGTGCATCCTCCAGAAAAGCATGCCGATCCTATCCTCTGGCGATTGCGGAAAGTTCATATCCCAGAGAATGAATTCCCAATATAGGCTCCATCCTTCTGTCCAGAAAGGGGTAAAATAATTACGGTAGGGCTTATATCGGTTATTCATATAATCCTGGAGACGATGACCGGCAATAAGCTCATGGTGAACAGTGGCCCTTGAAAAATGAGGGTTATTGCCGCGCATACTCATAAGCTTGGCATCTTCGTCCATATCATCAGTAGGATAGGAGATCATCAATTCTTCTCCACCCAGAAAAAAGGGACTGATGAGTTGTTGTTTTGGACTGAGCATAACCATTCTCCAGGTTTCTTCAGCCAGATGCGGAATGGTCACCAAATCGTGCTCCTGAATAAAATCAACAGATTCATTATACAAGTCGAGGATCATTTTAGGCTGACGTCCCGCAGGAACATAAGTGTTTTTCACTTTTTCCAGTGCAGCTTTCCAATTATTACCAAAGCCCATTTCGCGGGAGGCTTTCAGCATTTCTGTATCGCACCAGGCGAATTCTTTATTAGCAATACTAACGAGTTCTTCAGGTGAATAGGGGATATACTCATATTGCAATTGCCTGAGCAATTCTTCTTTTCCAATGGGGTGACCATGAATACCGCTACCATCTTCTTTTTGTGTTGTAGCAGGATCGGCTTTTGATTTGATCAGACCAGCATAGGCAGTTAGTAAACTATCTGTTTCATGATAAGGCTTTTTAATCCACCATGTGAACAGTGGGTCATAGCCATTATAGAATTCATACACTGATTTAAGCGCATCATGTAAACCGTTGATGGTCTTTTCAGTGAATAAGGCAAGTCTGTTATTGATCAAACCTTTGCTGTTGACCGATACAGTGAGTGTTTTAAGTTGTTTGTTAATGGCACTGAGGGTTTGAGCCATTGATTCACTATTGAAATAAGCACCTCTGCGACGAAGCTTTTCCCATTGGTACAGCGTATCTGCAAAAGGAGTATAAATAGCTGTTTCGGAATAGTCTTTTTCTTCTTTATTTAGCAGGTATAAACTGTTGTCAATGGTTCTTTTGAGTAGCAAATAATCCACCCTGCTGCTGGTTGCCATTTTAGAATAATCCAGTTTTTCGAGTTTGTCCAGGTATTCGGTATTGAACTTTTGGAGGCGTTTTCTTCTTTCGGGACTGTGTTCAATGGTATAGAAACGGGTGAGACTTCCATTATCTGCATCATATTGTATGATCAGTGGCAGCACATCACTGGTCAGGTAATAGGCTTCATCTTTTTGCTGAGCCTGGGAGCGGATGGTCAGCAAAATCAGCACTCCTAAAAGGATTCTTTTCATAGCGGTGTATTGTGCCATGAATATAGGAATTTGTTAGCAAGTAGCTATAATTCAGGATATACACCTGTATAATTCCATGGGGTGATCTCTTTCAGCTCCTTTTTGATGGTATTATTCACTTTAAGTGAATCAATGAATGCCTGTATAGATGCCTGTGTAATTTTATCATTGCCCCGGGTAAGATCTTTAAGTGCCTCATAGGGATTGGGATAGTTTTCACGGCGGAGGATGGTTTGAATAGCTTCTGCAACAACAGCCCAGTTATTTTCGAGGTCTTCCTTGATCTTAGATTCGTTAAGAACAAGTTTATCCAGTCCTTTGACCAGTGACTTAATGGCAAGAAGTGTATGAGCAACCGGAACACCTACATTTCTTAATACGGTACTGTCTGTAAGATCACGCTGCAAGCGGGAAATGGGAAGTTTGGCAGAGAGGTGTTCAAAGATGGCATTAGCGAGGCCCAGATTACCTTCTGCATTTTCAAAATCAATGGGATTTACTTTATGAGGCATTGCAGAAGAGCCCACTTCCCCTTTTTTTGTTTTTTGTTTAAAATAGTCCATGCTGATATAGGTCCAGATATCCCTGCACAGGTCAATCAGAATATTATTGATCCGTTTGATACTATCAAAATGCGCAGCCAGGTGATCATAATGTTCAATTTGAGTAGTGAACTGCATTCTTTGCAGGTCCAGTACTTTTTCAACAAACTCATTACCCATTTTCACCCAGTCACGTGTTGGAAATGCCACATGATGGGCATTGAAATTACCGGTAGCTCCACCAAATTTGGCAGCATACGGAACCAGGCTCAGAAGTTTCACCTGGTTATTGATCCTTTCTGCGAATACCATGATCTCTTTACCCAGGTTCGTTGGGGTGGCAGGTTGACCATGGGTACGGGCCAGTAGGGAGATGTTTTTCCATTGTTTGGCCAGGGTTTGAATATGTTTGTGTAGATTGGTAATAGCAGGTAAATAATCCTGTTCCATACAGTGTTTCCAACTTAGTGGAATGGCTGTATTATTGATATCCTGAGAGGTGAGTCCAAAATGCACCCATTCCTTCAGTTCACTGATACCCAGTTTATCGAGTTGTTCTTTGATAAAGTATTCTACAGCTTTAACATCATGATTGGTGATGGATTCGATCTGTTTGATTTGCTGAGCATCGCTGAGCTGAAATTCGGTAACGATCTTTTTCAATTGCAGTTTCTGCGAATTGCTCAGTTTAAAGAATTTTTTAGCCGACAAGAACAGGAAATATTCAATTTCCACATGGACACGGTATTTAATCAGGGCATATTCCGAGAAATATTCATCCAGGTTAGCCACCTGTTTACGGTATCTGCCATCAATAGGGGAAATAGCTGTCAGGTTATTCAATTCCATGGGTTCTGTTGAAAATATTAAAAAAGCCTTTTCTTTGCGCACAAAAGTAATAGAATTGGACAAGAGAATACGTGTAGGAGCAGTAAGTTATTTAAATACAAGGCCATTGATATATGGTGTGAAACGAAGCCCTTTGATGGAAAGGATCGAGTTGATAGAAGAATATCCTTCCAGAATAGCAGCCATGCTGCTGAATGATGAGATTGATGTTGGGTTGGTGCCAGTAGCTGTGATCCCAAAAATGAAAGAACATTTTATTGTAACAGATTACTGTATTGGTACGGAGCGGGAAGTGGCTTCTGTGGCCATCTTCAGTGAGGTTCCCATGGAAAAGATCGAAAAGATTATTCTGGATTACCAAAGCCGTACATCAGTGAACCTGGCAAAGGTATTATTAAGGGAATATTGGAAAAAGGAAGTGCTTTTTGAAGAAGCAGGGGAAGATTTTATGCAACAGATCGGTGGTACCACTGCCGCTGTGGTAATAGGGGATAGGGCACTACAGCAGGCCCATCTTTCTGATTATGTGTATGATCTGGGTATTGCCTGGCATGCATTTACGGGATTGCCCTTCATGTTTGCCGGCTGGATCGCCAATAAGCAACTGGATGATGCATTTATTAAAGCTTTCAATATAGCCAATGGTTATGGTATACAGCACCTGGATGAGGTTTTAGCGGGTACCCATTTTAAAGAATATGACCTGAGGACTTACTATACGAAGAATATCAGTTATGCATTGACCGATGCGAAAAGGAAGGGTTTGGAATTGTTTTTGAAATATTTGTAAAATTAAAAATAAGCTTTAAGTATAAGAAATAATCAAGTTGTATCTTTGGCTTCATATCCCGTTATGAAGAAGCCTACTGTCTGTTTGTCCTTGTTGATCATTATTTGTTTAATTGCTTCTAAGACAGTTTCTGCACAAAATATTGGATTTACGGTTCCTGATACTGTATGTTTAAATACGCCCATTCAAATTCAAAATACAACCACAGGGGCAAGTACTTATTATTGGAATTTTTGTGTTGCAGATATCAATCAGCAACCGGTTGGTGTAAATATGGGTAATATAAATGGTCTATTTAATACTCCAGTTTACATGGATTATGTTCAGTCTAATGGTAATTATTATGGCTTTGTAACCAATAATTATCCAGGAGGGTTGGTAAGGCTTGATTTTGGAAATAGCTTATTGAATACTCCTGTTGCTACATTACTGGGTACATTAAATGGGTTAATTCCAACTAATACTGAAGGCATTCAAATTGTGCAAAATAATGGTCAATGGTATCTGATTATCGTTGGAGGGGATATTACAGATGCTGTAACACCATATTTGATTACAGTAACCCTTGGGACTGACATAACCAATAAAAATCCTACTGGTGTTAATTGGGGGAATTTAGGAAATATGTCTTATCCACATGACTTATATGTTTTTCAGGACAGTTTGAAACAATGGTATGGGGTGACTGCAAATACAACAAATAATACGATTACAAGGATTAGTTTTGGAAATGACTTTTCAAAAAAGCCTGTAGGAAGTAATCTTGGTAATGTGGGAGTATTAAATGGCCCAACAGGAATACAGGCTATCGAAGAAAAGGGAACCTGGTATTTATTTGTAACCAATGCCATTTCGTCAACCCTTAGCGTTTTAAATTTTGGGAATTCGTTATTGAATGCACCAACGGGAATCAATATTGGTAATCCCGGAAATTTACTCAGTACTTGCTGGGATATTTATGTGATGAAATATTGCAATGATGACTTAGCATATGTGATCAATAATAATACGGGTATTTATAATATTGTAAAGTTGGATTTTGGAGCCGGTCTGAATAATGTTCCTGTGGCTTCCAATTTGGGAAATATCGGTAATCTTGCTTTCCCGCATTCCATTTCAAAAATATTCAGGGTTAACAATGATTTATACAGTTTCATAACTAATGTAAATAACAATTCGCTTACAAGGCTCGTTTTCAATGGTTGTTCCAGTTCAACCATTTCAGGATCAACCCAACAAACACCTTCTGCTTTTTCTTATAACACACCTGGTACTTATAATATTAACCTTACCATTGATGATGGACTGCCATCTCAATCGTCTTTGTGTAAAGAAATTGTTGTTATCAATAGTTTGCCTGTTACTATTACTGGTGATACAATTATATGCAAAGGCGACAGTACACAATTAAATGTAATTGGAGGAATTACTTATCAATGGAAACCTGCATTGGGATTGTCTGATACTTCTATAGCAAATCCTGAAGTATCACCACAGACATCAACCATGTATAATGTTTTAGTTGCTGAGCCAGGCGGGTGTACAATATCAGATTCAATTCATATAAATGTTTTAAATCCTGTATTTAATCTATCTCCCATAAAAAATACAGTTTGTATCTATGATACTGTTCAATTTACTGCATCCGGAGGAAACCAATATCAATGGATTGGATATAACCAAGGCATATTAAATACTGAAATTGCAACGCTTAAAACCAATTTACAGGTAGGTGTCGATACGATATCAGTGTGGATTAAAGATACGATCTGTCAGAGATCCGATACCCTTAATGCCATCATACAGGTAAACCCAATACCTGTTGTCAGTATTGCAAAGTCAAATGATATTGATTGTGGCAATGGATTTGCGATTCTTTCAGCTGCTGGTGGAAATACGTATTTATGGAGTCCGGTAACCGGACTTTCAGATCCCAATATTTCAAGTCCGGTAGTGATAATTAATAAGACCATTACTTATTCAGTCAAAGCCTCTGACAGTATTGGATGCTATTCCATGGATTCCATTACTGTAAATTTTTCAGATACTGGTGCAGCGTTATATCTTATGCCTAATGCGTTTACGCCGAATGGGGATGGATTAAATGATTGTTTTGGATTGAAGAATTGGGGAAGTCTTACTTCACTCGAGTTTGCAGTATATAACAGGTGGGGGCAACGTATATTTATGACTAATGATCCTGCAGGTTGTTGGGATGGAACTTTTAATGGAATTGCCCAACCAGCAGGTACCTATGTATATTTTGTAAAGGCAACGTCACTTTGTGGTAATATAGATAAGAAAGGTACCGTTGTTCTCATTAGATAAAATAAAAAATAAACTATGGTTTTCAGTCATTATAAAGTATAAATTAATTATTATATAGTTATGATTAATAAAAACTATTTGTTATGTTTAATTCTAATATATTCACTTTTGGGAAGTGTATATTTTGATTATAATAAACATGGTTATTCAAATTTTGATCAAAATGATAGTCTTTTTATAACAAATGATAATAGAATAGCAAATTCAGTTAAAGCTAGAACTGATATTAGTGACCATGAAATCTATAAAAAGGACAATACTATTGTTTCAATTTTTTCTCAAGGGTTAAATTGTACTAATAGTTATTTGTACAATTCTTCTATCAATTCAGGTGTAAAAATTGGGAACCTGAGTATACAGGGAAATACCTTTACGGTTGAAGCCCTGATAAACCGGACTTTGCCATATTCTGGTGGAAGATTATATGCAGGAGACATTGTTTCCAAACATACTAGTGTTAATGATGTAAATTATTTATTGAGGCCAAGTGATGCAGAGATAACCACTACAAATGGATATTTCATTACACCACCTGTTTGTGATATTGAATTAAACAAGACTTATCATGTAGCACTTGTTTATGATGGGCAAACGCTTAAATTTTACAGGAATGGGTTTTTAATGGCAGAAACCCCATGTACAGGGATGATGGTACAAAGCAATCTTATTACTACAATTGGTGAATATGCGAATTATCCTTTTATTGTTCCTGAAACCTTTTTAGGGTATATTGATGAAGTTAGAATATGGAATGTTGCAAGAACCCAGTCTGAAATACAGACATATATGAATACAACATTGCCAAATCCATCAACTCAAACAGGTTTGCTTGCTTATTACTCATTTAATTCATTAATAAACAAACAAGGTAATGCTGCATATAACGGTTCTTTATTTGGATCTGCAGTTATCCAAACCTCCAATCCGACATGTAGTAGTTTTATAATTGATTCCTGTTCTATCTTAAATAATCCATTATTGATAAAAAATAATGATACTTCTTTATGTGCGGGACAGCCAATTCAGTTAACTGCAAGTGTTTTTAATACAAGTGATAGTGTGGCTTATTCGTGGACATCCAATTCGGGTATGACTCATTTTAATATACCCAATGTTACGATTTATCCAACTGATTCAACAGTTTTTTATATCAAAGCCAATATTTTTTAGGTGGAAATTTAGTCAATACACTTTACGACTCTGTTCATATAAATGTAAATCCTTTGCCTATTTTAAGCATTACTGTCGACACGTCGATCTGTTCTGGAACAAGTGTTCAGTTAAATGCTGGTGGGGCTTCTTCCTATTTATGGTCACCTGGTTCTGGTTTATCAAATACTGCAATTGTTAATCCGATTGCTTCTCCAATCGTAACAGAAAAATACTTTGTTGCAGGTTCAAGTAGCCAGGGATGTAAGAGTATTGATTCTGTAACAATAACTGTTTTAGCAGCTCCGGTGCCCGGTATCAGTAATGATACAACAGTTTGCTTGGGAAATAAGGCATTTATATCTGCATCAGGTGGTTCTACATATGATTGGTTTCCATCTACAGGATTATCTGATTCTACCATTTTTAACCCGGTAGCAGTTCCAACTGTAACAACTCAGTACAAAGTTAAAATCAGTAATAATAGTGGGTGTTTTGTGTATGATTCAATAATGGTAAATATTGTTCCAAAACCCATTTTTACACTTTTTCCAAAAGCAGACAGTGTATGTTTGGGTGATTCAGTTACACTCACAGCCTCAGGAGGTTCTTCGTATGTTTGGCTCAATTTACCTGCAAATACAAATACTAATTCTGGAATCATAACAATTCAGCCAGATAGTACTACCATAGCCCGCCGGGACTTATGTGTACTATATTAAAGCACAAACATTATGTGCTGTAATTGATCGGAAAGGCACAATAGTTTTAATTAGATAATAGAATTTCTGTTCGCCATTTGTGGATTAATCTATTTTTTTTGAAATGCTGAACTGAATATCGTTTGCCAGCATTTGAATGTAACATTAATCAACAACCATAATTTTCGGATTGGTATATATAACGCAGTAACGATTGCTTGTTTTCCTGAAATCTGGTACAATTTATTTAAATAATACCCGGTTTTAACATTGTCGTTTTTTTGAACAGCAAAATAGACAGCGAATTTTCTATATAATAATGCAGTCTCTTTTTTATTAAGAACTGCTTCAAGTCCTGTTATCTGCCTTTCTAAAAATATTTTTGAAATATCTTTTATAGCACTGCTTTGGGTTGTTGTTAGTGATGCAGCATGTTCACGATAATAGTACAATACCGGATTTTTTAGATACCGGAATTTATATTTCATAAAAGCGCGAACAAAAAAGTCATAGTCTTCAATAAGGAATGCAGCCGGATTATATCCGTTCAACGCAAAATGGATCTCAGCTTTATAAAGAAAGCAGGCGCCACAACCAAGCCAATTGAAGAAACTGTCATAAACATTATTAAACTGTCTGCTACCTGTTATATTGCCTTCCCCGTCAATGATAGTATAATCGGCATAAACCAGATCAGTTTCATTGTCTTCTGAAATATTTTGAAGCATGGTTTCCAGGGCTTCTGGACCATAGATATTATCATCTGAGGTCCAGGTAAAGTACTTCCCAATTGCAGCTTCAAAACCAACGTTTAGCGAAGAAGGCAGTTTCTTGTTATGTGAATTGTGTATTACTCTTATTCTTTCATCTCTTGATGCATACTCTTCAATAATCGAAGCCGTATTATCCTTAGAACAGTCATTAACAATGATCAATTCAAAATTAGAAAATGTCTGATTAAGACAACTCTCAATCGATTCTCTTATATAAGTTTCGCCATTGTATGTAGGTAATATGATCGATATGATGGGCTCCATTATAAATTTGTTGCCAGGATTGAAATGATTTTTTCTGCACTAGTTCCATCACCATATGGATTTATGGATTTGGACATTTGAAAATAATGTTGTTCATTATCTAATAGTTTAGATGCTTCCTCAATAATATGCGCTGTAGAAGTGCCTACCAATAAAGCAGTACCAGCAGTAACACCTTCCATTCTTTCGGTTACTTCTCTCATCACCAATACAGGTTTTCCTAGTGAAGGTGCTTCTTCCTGAATCCCCCCCGAATCAGTAATTACAAAATAACTTTTATCCATCAACCAGATCAAATAAGGATAATCAAGAGGGTCTATCAGATAAATGTTTTTCTGATCACTCAATTTTTCTCTCACCACTGATTGTACATTAGGATTGAGGTGAACAGGATAAACGATTTGAATTTCGGGATATGTTTTACTGATATGACTTAAAGCTTCACATATATTTTCGAACGGTTTTCCAAAATTTTCTCTTCGGTGGCCAGTAACTAATATGATTTTTTTATTGAGATCTAAGAAATTGAAAAATGTTGAATATTTTTCTGAGTCCCTTATTTTATTTACACCCCATAGCAAAGCATCAATTACTGTATTACCTGTTACGAAAACCCCTTCAGTGATATTTTCAATGCTTAAATGTTCAGCTGCTTTAACGGTGGGTGCAAAATGAAAATCGGCAATAGTACCTGCTATCTTACGATTGATTTCCTCTGGAAAAGGAGCATACTTGTCATGACTCCTCAAGCCTGCTTCTATATGTGCTACTTTTATTTTTTTATAATAGGCTGCAAGTGCACCCGCAAATGCAGTTGTTGTATCTCCCTGAACTAATACGAGGTCTGGTGTAAACTCATTTAAAACAGACTCCATACCTTTTAATGCATCTGCTGTAATATGAAAAAGTGTTTGATTGGGTTTCATTAGTGCGAGATCTGCATCAGCCTTAAGTTCAAAAAATTCCATCACACTATGTAACATTTCTTTATGTTGACCTGTCAGGCAGATCTTTACATCAAATACGGCAGGATGCTTTTTGGCAGCATGTATAATGGGGGCCATTTTTATGGCTTCAGGCCTGGTTCCAAAAACAAATAATAATTTTTTCACGGGGCAATTTAAGAACTAATTAAATGCAAAAGCGTTTTTCCAGGATGGGGATCATATAATTGAATGGCTCGTTCATGTGCTGCTTTACCTATATTTTTCCATTGGTTTTGTTGTTCGAATGCTTCATCCATGCTTTTTTCAATGGATGAGATATCAGCTTTATTTGCCACAAATCCTGTTATCCCATGAGAAATCCATTCGGTATTACCACCTACATCTGTTACAATTGCAACCCTTCCACAAATCATGGCTTCCACTACTGCAAGTGGCATTCCTTCCATGTGTGAAGGCATTAGCAAAAGTTGATTGGTTTTCCATATCCGTCTTATATCATTTACCTTTCCATGAAAAGTAACCCTGTTTTCAAGTCCAAGCATTTTGGTTAAATCTCGTAGCGTATTTTCATCGGGTCCTTTCCCATAGATATTTAAGTGCCATCTTCTGGACTTCCATTTGTTAGCCGATAATAGGTGTAATATTATATCCTGCCCTTTATGCACAGTAATTAAATTACCAACTATGGCCATTTGAATGATTGAATTATCTTCCGGATAATCCAGTATGGACACTTCATGTAAGTTTACCGGATTTCTAACGATCACAGCATGGTTGATAATAGTCGAAAGTTGTTTTTCAACCGATTTCCATGTTCTTTTTGAAACAAAAAAAACCTTCGTTGCAAAAGAATAGATTTTTTGTAAATGTTTGATCTGTAAATGGGTAAGTCCTGAACTTCTCTCATCATTAAAATGTCCCAATATATACAACCTGCTTCCCGATTTAAATAAATAATTCAAAAGTCTGGTTTCATTTACAATTGAATAACAAGTTCCATTATACAGCACAACATCCGGATTTTCTGCAAAAACCCTTTTGATTGATGCATTTGTTCTTTTTTTGAAAAAAAAGAAAACTTTAGAAGCCAATCTGAGTAAAAAAATCTCTTTAGAATTAGTAAAAGAGGGTCTGTGCAATTCTTGCATACCCAATTTGATGAGTTCCTGGGTTTTAGGATGTAAACCATTTGTCAGGTAGGATAAATGAGTTACCGAATGCCCCTCTGATAAAGCAACTTTTGCCATTTCGTACCAAAGCTCTTCACTACCTCCCCAGGATTCACGGATCATTGATATGACTGCAATTTTCATTCCACTGAATTTACTTTTCTGGCAACTACGACATTATTCAAATAAAGGTCTTTGCCTTCTGGTAAAATGGCACTCAAAAAAAGGGTAATCAAATTGAGAGAAATGTAAGTGAACCATTTAAATAAAGTCCTTAATACAGGTATGTTTTTAATGAAAGGAAGTACATGCTGATGGATATACATGAGCCATAATTGAAAAACCACTTCTACACTGTTACCTGTTTTTTCCTGATGTACAATTTCAAATCCATTTTTTTCTAAAATATGTTTCAGGGCAAATGAAGAATATCGCGCATAATCATTTGGTATTTCATGTTCACATATAGCAAAAGGGCATGTAAGCAATAGTAGCCCTTGAGGTTTCATAACTCTGTTGATTTCTTTTATGATTTCATAAGGATTAAAAATATGTTCAAATACTTCTGATGTAAATACTGAATCAAAATGATCATTTCCAAAGGGTATATGTAATCCGTCATAATAGACGTCTATTTCCTCATTCACATGGGGGTGCCCTGGACTTTCATAATCTACACCAACATACTGATCAACTGTAAACAAGGATTGATATGGCTTTGCACCACAACCAAAATCCATCATCTTTCCCTTTAAAAGTGGTGAAAATCTGGCAATACCATGCAATAACCTGTTCCTGGTAAGGAAGTTGGGAAAATTGATTCCCGGATTAAATTCCTTTTGAATTCCACTAAAATCCATCATGATTGTTTTATGGCAATTCTGCCTGTTGCATCTATTCTGTTTAATAAGATACAGATATTCTTTTCAGCTATATATTCATCAACCGCTTTTTTCGCACCTGCCCAATGACCATAGTCGTCAAGAATCAAAACCCCATTTTTACTAAGTAAAGGAAATAAATGAATCAGTTCATGTTTTGTAGATTCATACCAATCAGTATCTAATCTGAGAATAGCGATCTTCTCCGGAATATTTTTTGGTATGGTATCTTCCACCATTCCCTTGATATAATGAATTTGTTCTGAAGGATATCCTGTTGATTGCATGCCTGCCTTAACTGTATCTAATGCAGAATAAGCCCAAACCATATTTTTTTCCTTATCTGCATCTTTTTCAAGTAATTGTTTTGCATCTTCACCAGAAAAAGTTTTATCAGCATCGGTAGGTTCACTCATTCCTTCGTAAGTGTCATACAAGTAAAGAGACCGGATATTGCTTTTCAAAGACTGTAAGGTTTCGGCTACTGCCATCATACTTCCTCCTTTCCATACACCACATTCTACTATATCCCCCTGTATTTGATTGGTTTCTATATATTTAACAGCTTCAATCAAACTGTAGATCCTTTCCGGACTCGTCATTGTATGATTACATACTTTCTTATAAATTTTGTTATGTATTTCTTCAAAATCCTGAGGTATCCTGTTTATCGCTAAGCCATAAACCCTTACCAAATCATAATTGAATTTTCTCAGTAACTTTATGATCAATTTTTTCATTTCAATAAGCAATTAATGTACAATCTGTAGTTTTAAAGTAATGTTTTTAAAGTTGTTTTTTTGATCTTTTAGGTGGGAATAATTGAGTTTTAAAACATTTATGAATCCCACTTAAAACGCAATATAGTTATTCATTTATAAAAAATAGTAAACCTGATTGAAACTCTCCATCCTCATCGTCAACTACCGCTCAGCTTCTTATATCTGTAACTGTATTCAAAGTGCATTGGAAACGAATCCCGGCAACTCTTTTGAATGGATCGTAGTAGATAATGCTTCCGGGGATGACAGTCAGTATACCATCTGTTCCCGCTTCCCATTTGTCAGATGGATTCAAATGCCAGGCAATGAGGGCTTTGCCAGGGCTAATAATGAAGCCATCCGACAAAGCAAGGGCGAAATTGTGCTTTTGCTAAATCCCGATACCATTGTACAAAACAATGCCCTGGAACGCTGTTTTGAAAAGTTCGCTATGTCCTCCGATATTGCCTGTGGCGTTCAATTACTCAACCCCGATGGAACACCACAGATCTCCGGTAGCTTTTTCATGAAAGGGGGCATCAATCATTTACTGGCGTTGCCTTATTGGGGACCCTTCCTGAGAAGCGTAGCTTTTGTACTCAATACCAAAAAGCCCAATGTTCCTGAAGCAACTGCTGATGAAAAAGTGGACTGGATCAGTGGTGCTTTTCTCATGGTCAAAAAACAGGCTATTGCAAAAGCAGGAATGATGGATGAGGATTTCTTCCTCTATGCTGAGGAGATCGAATGGTGCAGCCGTCTCAAAAAAGTGGGTTCACTCGCTATTTATGGAGATATCCGTATGATTCACCTGCTGGGAGAAACCATTAAAGATGCGACCCAAACCACTGATAAAACCTATGCTAACCTGTTCGATAAAAAAGGACTGCAGTTGTTGGTCAGTAACCATGTACGTATCAGAAAACAGTTTGGCATTTTTTGGTTTTTTGTTCAATTACTCAATTGCAGTTTTGCTGTTCCGGTATTCTTGTTTTGCAGCTTCATAGATCATCTGTTGCAAGGTAAGAATCCACTTACCGACTGGAAACGGATATGTGGTCTGGCAAAAAACATGACCATCGTATGGGGATTAACACCAACCATATTGCGTAACCAACCTCATTTTTATAAAATGCTTTAAGGTAAAATTCCCTGTGATCTCAATACCATAACCTGGCTTCTACTCCTTTAAGATAGGAAAGTGTGGATTTACTAACAGGCCTCCTTTTTTCTGTTGAAGGAATCTTACAAACATCTTTCCATCCCCAAAAAAAGTGACTCATCTGAAAGCCTGTTTCTTTAAGATATTGCAAACTCCACATGACTGCGGTACTGTAAAAAAAGACTTTGGGTAAATACCGCCAGGCAACTTTACACTTATTGACCCACATCATTCTCAGTTTGACTTCCTTTGGCTTTCTTCCCTGCGGCGATTCCTTGTGTAGCATTACAATCGATGCATCATATTTGATACAGTAACCCTGATCCAGTATCCTGTAACTCAGGTCATATTCTTCCATCCCGTAAAAGAACTCCACAGGTAATGGCCCCGTTGCTTCCACAACCTTTCTTTTAACAGCATGTGCTCCTCCTGCAAAATAATAGGTATAGAATTGTTCCCTGTCTTTATAATTGCGGATTTTCTTATGGGGTAATCCATTGATCTGCATCTCCATTGTCGAATAATACAATACTTTAAAGCTTACGATGGCAGTTTCTCTGTTGTCGGGTCCAATGGTCGCAAAACTGTTTTGTATCAGTGTCAATGTGTTGCTGTGCTGTAATACACAATCATCATCCAGGAATACCAGAATATCTGCCTGGGCATATTGTAAAGCTAAATTCCTCCCTCCGGTAACCCCCAGGTTTTCTGAACTGTCAATATAACGGATTGGGATAGTTGTTGTTGTTGCAGCAAAATTCTTTACTCCGGTATAGTCTTCTGTACTGGCATTGTTCACCAAGATCAATTGATTGATCATAGTGGATGCATGATCCAGTGCAATGATATTTTCCAGCAGTTCAAGTGTATCTGCCGGCCTGTTATAAGAGATGATAATGAAATCAATACTGTTCATGCGTATGTTTACAAAAGTACTAAAGATGCAGTGATCCTTTTACTGCATTGTGTGCAGGATATTATCTACCCTTTCAACGATATTACCCCAATAAAAAGCTTCAAAAAAACTGGAAGGGGTATCTGTTTTTATAAGATAAGGTGTTTCAGTCATGACCCTGGCAAATTCTTTCCAGTTGGCATTTTCAACCAATACCATCTTTTCTCCTGTTAAAGATTTACTGATACCCCTGGCACCGTTACGTGTGCTGATCACTGTAACATTATTGGCCAATGCCTCAACCAGTTTGGTTTTTATTCCAGTTGCCAGTAGCGTGGGACTAATAAATGCATCAGCTGCCCTGAAATACAGGTTGATATCTGCCACATATCCTGTAAACAAAAGCTGTGGAACTGCTTGCACAGCCTGTTTCAGTTCTTCTGAAATAAAATCACCACAAATAATGATCCTGTATTTAAAACTGGTCTCATTCAATGCAGGAACTAGTTCCTGAAGGATAATATGGATACTGTCTATATTGGGGGCATAATTCAGCGAGCCATTGAATAGGAATATAGTTTCATCTGCAGCAAAGCCATGCATTTGTCTGATCCGGGATCTGCAATCTGCTTTTTCCAAAGCTGTGGGAGCCGAATGGATATCCGTTCCATACGTAACGATCAACGTCTTTGCTTCATTAAGATGCCATTGTGCCAGTGCCCAATCCCTGTCTTCCACACATTTAAAAAATGTAAAATCGGCTTGCTGGTGTACAAAAATTTCATAACGAACATACAAACGCCACCATTTTCTGCCTGCTACATTGAACCGGTGGGATTCGATATTATGGGAGTGAATAGCATAAGGTTTACCTGTTAATGCCCTTAACAGGATGCCCAGCCAGCCAAAATAACTATGCTCTAATACAATGATTTGAGCCTTTTCTTTTTTGATGATTCGGGCCAGCTTGAATATATAAAATAGGTTCAGGAAGCCTCTCCATTGGTTAAATAGAAAAGGATACACACTGAATGGTTCAGGATGGGTAAGGTCATTGTCGTCAGATACAGCCAGTACGATCTTACATTTCCTGGAAAGGGCCCTGTAAAAATCTGCAATACCTTTCTGCCCACCCAAACGGGCAGGAAATACCTTGTACGAAACAATCCCCAAAATGGTCATCCGCTAGGCGTTTACAGTTTTCTTTTCCCTGAAAGTATCAATCATAGCAGCAATCAACAGTAACCAAACCAGTACAGATGCGATCAATGCAATTTTTGAACTGCTATAAAATGATTCGGGTTTGAATTCAAATGTAATCTTATGATTACCCGCTGGTACTACCATTCCCCTCAATACATAATTGGTTTGGATAATAGGTGATTCATTGCCATCTATATAAGCTTTCCAACCTCGGTCATAATAGATCTCACTGAAAACAGCATACTGTTTCGTTGCTGATGCAGAGACATATTCAATAAAGTCATTGTCGTTCTTCACCAATTTAATTGTTGCGGTACTGTCTGCTGTAAACTGTGTATTGATTACTGATCTATATTTTTCTTCCACCAGTGCAGTGTCTTTGGGGTCGAAATTATTTAGTCCCTTCATCACTGTTGCAGGTGTAGCTTCATATTGAATTGCTTTTACAAACCAGCAGGCCCCCAAGGCATCAGGGTTTTGTTGAACAGCTGGTTGGTTGGTTTGTCTATCGGGTACGATTATGTACTTCGTATTCAGCATGTCCAGTACTTTCAGGTTGATGGGTTGCTTACGTAACTGATAATTCAGCAGGTCTTCCACGATACTTAGTTTGGCCGGATGGTATCCTCCTACAGAATGAAAATGATAAGAGGTGATGGCATCATTGAAGACATCCCTGCTCAGATTGATCACCCTGAAATAAGAACTGTCTTTTAGTATAGCAGATTCGGCAGGTGACAGTTTGAAACTGGCTTCATTGATTGCATCTTCTTCCTGGAAATTATTTTCATTCAGGTATCTTCTTCCCAGGCTTAACAGATCCAAAGAACTCAACAGAATGATGCCTATCAGTGCATAAGTGGTTTTAATTTTGTTTTTGATGAACAGCCAAAGGATGGCAACTGCAACCAATACCAGCAGGAAACTCCGTAATAGATCTTTACCAAATAAGGTTTGCCTGTCTGTCTTTATAGCGTTGTAGAGCGATTTGGCTTCAGCAGCATTACCCTGTAACATTTGGGTAAAATTATTTTTTAGCATTTCATCATTCGGACCGGCATAATCCCATCCCAGGTATAAAAGTCCCAATATCAGGAATATTCCCCCAGTGATATAAGTGGCCATTTTGAGTTTCTGTTCTGACAATGCCTTATTTTTTTCTTCAAAAAAGAACTGGTTCAATGCCAAAATGCCAATTACTGGAAATAACAACTGAGGAATGATCAGTGTCATGGTTGGTACCCTAAACTTATTATAAAGGGGCAGGTTGTTGAACAGAAAGTTGTTGAATATTTCAAAATTCTTACCCCAGCTCATGAATATACTGGCTATTACAACTGCAAGGATCCACCATTTTTGTTTGGTATCCAGGTAAACGATACCGAAGATGAACAGGAAACAGATCACTGCACCAAGGTATACTGGTCCTGAAGTAAAAGGCTGTGCTCCCCAGTAAGTTCCTATCTGATCTCCGATACCCTGTGCCTGTTCTTCTGAAGCCCCTTTCTCGGTTAGTTTCTGCACAAATGCAGAGTTTTCAGGTAACTTATCAGAACCGCCACCACCATAGATACCGGGTACAAGTAAAGTAAATGTTTCCAGCTTTCCATAACTCCAACCAAAGGCATAGTCAATGGGCAAACCGGAACCCTTTCTTGTTCCAGTGGCAGAAGTGGTATCCAGATTTAGGGTACTATTGCGCATGGTAGCTTTACTGTAATCACTGGTGGTAGCCAATGTTACCATATTACAGGCCGCACCAATACCACCTGAAATCAGGGTAATGGCCAGGGCCATAAACATATGTTTGTATTCTTTATTTTTTACCCATTGGATCATATAACCGATGGTCATAAATGTTGCGATCACCAGGAAATAGTAAGTGATCTGCAAATGGTTCTGTGCGATCAGCAGACAACTGAACAATGCTGTTAGTGCAGCGCCCCAAAGGTATTTCTTTTGGTACACCAGCCAGACTGCTCCCAATATGGCAGGCAGGTATCCTAAGGCCAGCATTTGGGTATCATGACCTACAGATATGATGATCTCACTAAAAGCCGAATAGGCATAAGCAATACTGCCTAATATACCTAACCAGGGTTTAACCCTTATAACCTGACTTAAAAAATAAAATGAGATACATAACAGGAAGAAAAAGCCAACAGGTTTGGGTAAGAACAGCATGAACAGTGCATGGAAATAGCCCGGTGTTAATGGATTGCTGGTTTCCAGGATCACCTGATATGCGGGCATACCACCAAACAGGTTATTGTTCCACAGGGGATATGTACCATGTGTTTCTTTATATTTTACCAGATCCTGAGCCATTCCTTTCCAATGGATCACATCACTTTGTTCTAAAACCTTACCATCAAATGCAGGTCTGCAGTAAATGATAGCAACGAATGCAAAGACAAGAACTGCTATTAAATGGGGGAGCTGTGCTTTCCACTGAAAATTTTTCATCATTTATATTTTATGCGGTCAGCAAATTAATGCTATTTTGAACAAAAAAATTTATGCGTTGGCTTTTATTTATCAGCCGGGTTGCTTTATTGTGTGATCTGTGTTTTAGTGTAGCACAGCTGATCAGGTACTGGCGCGACTTTATTCATGACCAGGATATCAATACGTATATCATAACAATGGGATATGCATCTTATCTACTCAACCTTTTGATAACTGTTTTGTTGGTAGTGCTGGTTATCAGGAAAAAACCGTTGCCAGTTCCTTCCTGGATGGCCATAACAATCATTGCTTTTTTACTTATTCAAATCATCAATACCTTATTCTTTTCTTTATGATCCATCACATACTCAGGGATAAACCCACCAAACTGTTTGTAGGCTTTGCTGCCTTCTTTGTTGCCAATGCATTGATTGCTGAATGTATAGGAGGTAAGATATTCTCCTTCGAGCGACTGATTGGTGCCGATCCATCCAATATCACACTATTCGGACAGAAGGGCCTGGCTTTTAACCTAACCTGTGGTGTACTGTTATGGCCACTTGAATTCATCCTCTCAGATATCGTCAATGAGTTCTATGGTCCCAAAGCGGTTCGCAGGATCAGTTATATCGCCGTTTCCCTTATTGCGTATGCATTTATCATGTTTTATGCAGCTATGAGAGTACCTGCTGCTGATTTTTGGCTGGGCAGCAAAAAGGACAGTGGCATTCCTGATATGCAAAATGCTTTCGAAAGTATATTCGGACAAGGTATGTGGATCATCATAGGTAGCCTTACCGCATTTGTAGTGAGCCAGATTGTCGATGTGACAATCTTTCACAAGATCAAACGTATCACTGGAGAAAAATGGGTATGGTTGCGTTCTACAGGGTCTACTCTTGTATCACAGCTGGTGGATAGTTTTATCGTACTCGTTATTGCATTCAAGATAGGTAATGGATGGAGCTGGCCATTGGTCATAGCGATCTGTTTCATGAATTATAGCTATAAGTTTGTAATGGCCATTATCCTAACACCTTTGATCTACCTTATCGAAGGCTGGATCGAAAGATACCTGGGCCATGAAGTGGCACATAAAATGAAAAGGGCTGCTATGGGAGAGGACCCCGATGCATTTTCCAATATACCTACTGCAGGCTAATATTTGTTTTTCAACAGACTTACCAGTACCTTATCGATAGGTAAAGTAACAGTTGATTCATTCAGGTCGTCCCATTCCACCCAGCGAAATACTTCGCTTTCTCCCATGGGGTCTGCGACCTGTTCAGCGGTAAATTCAAAAGGGATGGTATGTGTGGTAAGGTTGATGGGTTCCTGTGCATGAACAAAATAATAGATGCAGATGATCTGGTCTCTGTTATTGAAGGCGCTGATCTGGAAAAAGTCAGTGGTGTAGATATGTTCACCAACAGTGATGTCCAGACTGGCTTCTTCCATAAATTCTCGTTTCAGACAGTCACGGGTTCCTTCACCTATCTCTAAACCACCTCCAGGAAATTTGGTAATGTACATCCCCCTTATAAATTCATCAGTCACCAATACCCTGTTCCGACTGTCTTTCAGTATGCCATAAACCCGTAAATTGAATAAAGCCATGCTATCTATTTTGGACAGGCCAGCCTGTCATTAAAATGCTAATTCTCCTTTAAAAACAAGTGTGGCAGGACCGCATAACCAAATGTTTTCAAAATGTCCGCTTCCTTTCTTTTCAAATTGTACAGCAAGATCTCCACCCAGTGTTCTGATAGGGATGTTGTGAATACCATTGGCTACCGGCGAAAATGCCAGCGCCGATGCGGTAACACCAGTTCCACAACTCAGGGTTTCATCTTCCACCCCTCTTTCATAAGTGCGTACGATAAGAGATCCCGTATGTGTCAGTTCTACAAAATTAACATTGATGCCTTCTTCTTTAAAATCATGACTGTACCTGATCTTTTGCCCCTCATTAAAAACATTTAGATCCATTACCCTGGATACTTCCCTTACATAATGGGGTGAACCGGTATTGATGATGGTATCCAGCTGATAAGCTTGTACCGCAAGTACATCCATCATCTTTAACCTCACCCAGCCATTTTTATCAAACAAAGATTCATGTGGCCCGTCAATGGCAATGAAAGTATATTTGTCTTTGATAATGCCTGCCTCAGCAGCAAATGCTGTTAAACACCTGCCACCATTGCCACACATGGTACTTTCTCTGCCATCAGCATTATAGTATTTCATGGCAAAATCATAGCCTTCTCTGGCGTTTAGTAGCATCAGTCCGTCTGCCCCAATACCAAATCTTCTGTCACAGAGTTTTTTAACCTGTTCATTGGTCAATTCTGTTTTTCCATCACGGTTATCCAAGATCACAAAATCATTGCCGGTACCCTGGTATTTGGTGAATGTTAATCGCATTTTATTCTTTATCCTTTTTATTTTCTTAAACAGTATGCTTCTATGATTTCGGGTAATTCGAAGTCTGACCTTTGATACAATAAGATAGATCCATTGTCGGGATAACAGCATCCTTCAACATAACACCCCATTTTCGCATCATTACATCCCTTCAATAATCCCTAAACTTTTCACGATCAGTTTTTCAACCGCTGCTTTACCATCCTTACTGAATTCTTTGGTCACCCTGTTGGCTACAATAGCATTTAGGCTCAAGCAGGTATGTCCCAATAGTTTGCACAACCCATAGATCGCACTGGTCTCCATTTCAAAATTACTGATCCAATGATTGCCGAAACGAAAACTGGTCAGCTTTTCAATCAGCAGTGGATAGGCCAGTCCCAACCTTAGTATCCTGCCCTGCGGTCCGTAAAAACCCGGACATGTAACCGTAATACCGGGATAATAGCCTTCAATGAAATGTTTCATGATGGCTGCACCAGCCGAACTGATATAGGGTTCAAGCTTTCCGCTCAACTGTGTATGTGCAATAAATTGCTGCAGGATCTGCTGCTCTTCCTCATTACTGTCTGATCTGTAAAAATGCAATAGGTTATCCAGTCCAAGGCCATGTGTGCCAGCTACAAAACTATCTACCGGAATATCAGCTTGTAAAGATCCGGAAGTTCCTAATCGCAATATGGTGAGTTTGGTAAGTTCGGATTTGAGCATTCTTGTTTCAAAATCAATATTGAACAGTGCATCCAGTTCATTCAACACTATATCAATATTATCCGGACCAATACCCGTACTTACCACCGTGATCCTTTTCTTACCCAACCATCCGGTATGGGATATAAATTCCCGATGCTTCCTTTCTACTTCAATAATGTCAAAATGTTTGCTCACTTCCTTTACCCTGTCCTGATCCCCTACCGTTATGATAGTGGGTGCCAGTTCTTCTGGTCTTAAGTCCAAATGGTAAACCCCACCACGGTCATTGATGATCAGTTCCGATGCTTCAATCTTGCCCATTGTATAATTTTAAAGGGTGAAATTAGGTAAATCTGTATTAACAGTGGGCTTCAATGCTATTCTTTTACGTCCCGCTATTGAGTTGATATAAAAAGTAAATATATATTTCTGAGGCCATAAGATACTTTATAACGGTCTCAAACTCATTTTTGAGGCTTTAAGTTCATTTATTTTCGCTATTTTTAACTGTATCAGCGGTTTCTGCAGCTTAAAATAATGCTATGATTTCAACCATCCGGGATGCTTCTTTTTTAAATGATTTTTGTATTGATGGATACCTACCCGCTGATATCATGGCCGGGCATCCCGAATTACATCAGCAATGGGATACCTTTTTCAGTTCACTGGAACAGCTGGGCAATGAGGAGATCATCAATCGAAGCCATGATATGACCCGCTTTCTCAGGGAAAATGGGATCACTTACAATATTTATGGTGATCCTTCAGGAATGAACAGGCCATGGCATCTGGATATCATTCCTTCCATGATCAGTGCTACCGAATGGAGTCCCATTGCGGCCGGACTGGCTCAGCGGGCTTCCCTTTTCGACTTGATCCTTAAAGATATTTATGGCGAACAGCAACTGATCCGAAAGGGCATTATCCCTATGGAGATCATCTATTCTCATCCCGGTTTTTTAAGGGAATGCCATCATATTGGTTATCCCGGTAATCACCAGCTCATTATCTATTCTGCCGATATCGCCCGCAGCAGGGATGGCAGTTACTGGATCCTTAACGACAGGACCCAGTCTCCTTCTGGTTCAGGCTATGCTCTTGAAAACAGAATGGCCATGGCCAGGATCGTTCCCGAATTGTTCAGTAATCTAAAGGTTCGTAGGTTATCACCCTTTTACAATGCATTTCACCGGTCTCTAACACGACTGGCACCACCCGCCAGTCATCAGCCCCGTATCGTGATACTAACACCCGGACCCAGTAATGAAACCTATTTTGAACACAGCTTCCTTTCTTCCCATATGGGCTTTACGCTGGTTCAGGGCGATGACCTTATGGTTCGGGATAATTTTGTATGGCTGAAAACGTTAGGCGGACTGGAAAAAGTGGATGTGATCGTGCGTAGGGTGGATGATATTTACTGCGACCCACTGGAACTAAAGGAAGACAGCCAGCTGGGTATCCCAGGTTTATTACAGTCTGTTCGCGCAGGCCATGTTACCATTGCCAATCCTTTAGGAAGTAGTGTGATTGAAAACCCCGGACTCATTCCCTTTCTGCCGGCCATCGCTAAATATTTCCTTAATGAAACACTGATCCTGCCTACGATTGCATCCTGGTGGTGCGGTCAGGAAAAGGAAAGACAATATACCCTGGACCATTTACCTGAACTGGTGATCAAAAGAATTTATCGCGAATCATTGACCCGTACTTCAGTTGATGCAGGTTTACTGGATCAAAAAAGCCTGGCCGAACTTAAGGCACGTATCAAAGCCCAGCCTCATGCCTATGTGGCCCAGGAAAAAGTGGATTTCGCGATTACCCCAACACTGATCAATGGAAAGCTACAACCCGGTCATGCCTTGTTCAGGAGCTTTGCGGTAAGTGATAATGACGGTTATACCGTTATGGACGGTGGATTGACAAGAACCAGCATTGACCAGAACAATATTGTTATCTCAAACCAATTGGGTGGATTTAGTAAGGATACCTGGATCTTATCAGCCGATGATGTAAATACGGTGGAAAGCCGGAAAGAACAGGTACAGACCGAAACCCAGCTGGCTGCTATTCAATACAATGTATTACCCAGCCGTACCGCCGAAAACCTGTTTTGGGTAGGCCGCTATGCCGAAAGGGTACTGGGCAATGCCCGTTTTCAGCGCACAGTCATGCAACTGGTTGAAGAATCCGGTAAGTCTTTTATAGATGATGCACAGGGCCTCAAGTTCTGTCTGCTTACTGCCCTCACTATTTATACGCATACCTATCCCGGCTTCCTGAAACCCGATGATGAATCGTTGTTCCTTGATCCCTGGAAAGAACTGGGAGAGATCCTGTTTGATACCAATCGTACGGGCAGCCTAACTTACAATATCAACAGTTTTACCCGGGCCATCCATTCTGTTAGGGATTACTGGTCTGCCGATACCTGGCGTGTTTTAAGAGAGATGGAAGATAACTGGAACCAGGCCGCTACAGCCCAGTATAAAAGCCATTATAAGATACTGAATGCATTGGATGGGGTAATTACCTCCATGATGGCTTTCATTAGCCTTAACTGCGAGAGCATCAGCAGAGAACAAGGCTGGAAATTGTTGGATACCGGACGCAAGACCGAGCAATCCCTCTTGCTCATTTCCATGTTACGCAGTACACTGGTATTTCCCCAGGAAGATACCACTTCCAGCATCCTTCTCGAAGCTGTTCTTACCAGCAATGAAAGCCTGGTCAATTACCGTTTTAAATACAGGGCCCATCTGCGGCTGTCACTGGTCATAGAACTCATGCTGCTGGATTCTAATAATCCCCGCTCACTCATTTATCAGGTAGAACGTTTAAAAGCATACCTGTCCGCATTACCCGAAATGGGTGTAATGGGGGATAAAGGGATATTAACCGAACACAATATCCTGGCACAGAAAACCATGCAGTTATTACTTGAGGCCGACCGGGAAAAACTGGCCCGGCCCGATCTGCAATTAAACAGGTTTGAAGACCTGGACCTTTTTTTGAAACAGCTCAATGGTTTGATCTGCGCCATCTCCGATACCGTTTCCAAGACCTATTTCAAACATGCACAGGCACAGAAACAATTGTTCAGATAATGTACGACGAACAGACTAACCCATGAATTACAGAATCATACATACCACAGAATACGATTATTTTCAGCCGGTAAGCCTATGTCATAATATTGCCAAACTGTTTCTTCGCGAAACAGGTGGTCAGCATTGCAGGGAAACCCTGATTCGGATTTCTCCTCAACCGGATGTAATGCGGCAGTATGAAGATTTTTTTGGTAATAAAGTACTCTATTTTGCTATCCAGCAGGAGCATCAACAATTGAAGGTAACGGTAGAATCAACGGTCGAAAAACAGGTCTTGACAGTTGCCACACAACCCGACCGAAACAGTCAGGGTCAGGTACTCAGTTGGGAACAGGTGGGTACTCAGTTGGGTGTGGCAGGGATGGATAATAATGAGGTTAGGCAATATATCCAATCTACCCCTTTTACACGCAGCAGCCCGGAAATTGCAGCTTATGCAGCACTATCCTTTCAGCCGGGCCTGCCACTCTATCAGGCAGCTAACAATCTCATGCATCGGATCTATACCGATTTCGAATTTACACAGGGAATCACCAATATTGCCACCCCCTTATCGGAAGTGATGCAAAACCGTAAAGGGGTATGTCAGGACTTTGCGCACCTGGCCATTGCCTGTATCCGCAGTATGGGCTTATCCGCCAGGTATATCAGCGGCTACATTGAAACGATTCCGGCAGCGGGAAAAGAAAAACTCTTTGGGGCAGATGCTTCTCATGCCTGGTTTTCTGTGTTCATACCGGGTATGGGCTGGGTCGATTTTGATCCTACCAATAATATCATTCCCGGTATGCAGCATATCACCATTGGCTGGGGACGCGATTATGCAGATATTGCCCCCTTAAAAGGGGTGATCCTCAGCAGTGGTCCGCACGAACTGAAGGTATCGGTAGACGTGCGAAAATTTTCCTGATGTTTGTTGATACCTTCAGTGCTGTTGCTATTTCATACAATGATCCTCTGTTATAAAAACCGGTGATCTTCAATATTACCTGGGCTTTTTAGTTTGCCGCAGATCCAGTGTATGCGGATAATCGGTATTGACTTCTACAGGTGGCAGATCTGATTGGAATGGGATCCTGTCTTCTGTAATATAATGCTCCACGACCGATAACCAGGGCTTAGGCCTTAAAGTTTCCTGTGTATGGCCATAATCCCAGAACCTGCTGATACGGCGGCTTTCAGCCTCATTCGCATTGATAGGGTAAGTGTCATAGCTTCTTCCACCCGGATGACTCACATGGTAGGTACAACCCCCAATACTCCTGCTATTCCAGGAATCCACAATATCAAATACCAGCGGCGTATCTACACCAATCGTAGGATGCAATGCAGAAGGCGGTTGCCAGGCACGGTATCTGATGCCACAAACATAATCGCCCCTGATATCGGTTTCTTTGAGTGGCACCCTGCAGCCATTACACATCAGTGCATAGCGGTCTGTATTGAAACCCCTCAGCAGTACCTGTACTTTTTCCAGTGAACTGTCTACAAAGCGAGCCGTTCCGCTACTACTCATTTCCTCACCCAGCACATGCCAGGGCTCAATGCCCATTCTAATCTCCATTTCCATATCCTGGATCTTCACAGTACCATAATGCGGGAACCGGAATTCAAAATAAGCGTCGAACCAACTGAGCTGGAAGGGATATCCGGCATCATTCAGGTCTTTGATCACATCTTTGATATCCTCTTTTACATAATACGGAAGCATGAATTTATCGTGTAGCAGGGATCCCCATTTTACCAGTTTATGCTTATATGGTTTCTTCCAAAAAGTGGCGATCAGTCCCCTTATTAACAGCATCTGCAATAAGCTCATTTGTTTATGGGGTGGCATATCAAATGCCCTGAATTCCAGAATGCCTAAACGACCCGATGAAGAATCAGGAGAATACAATTTATCAATACAAAATTCTGAGCGATGGGTATTGCCGGTAATATCTGTAAGCAAATGTCTGAAGATCCTGTCCACCAGGTAAAAAGGGATGAAACCTTCACCTGGATCAGGAACCTGACTAAAAGCGATCTCCATCTCATACAGTTTTTCATCCCTGCCTTCATCAATGCGGGGTGCCTGACTGGTTGGACCGATAAAACTGCCCGAAAACAGGTAGGAGAGACCAGGATGCTGTTGCCAGTAAGTGATCAGGCTTCTTAGCAGATCGGGTCTGCGCAATAGCGGACTATCAGATGGTTTAGCAGCACCAATGGTAATATGGTTACCACCCCCTGTTCCGGTATGTCGGCCATCCAGCATAAATTTTTCGGTACCCAGTCTGGACAGGAAGGCCTGTTCATAAAGTTTATT
>Ga0364867_10356_pt1 | contig 27547 bp, 18 predicted proteins | sample ExccelAu500001D4_3_FD_206915 | JGI IMG/M metagenome (GOLD analysis project Ga0364867, IMG submission 206915) | Enriched cells from Trout Bog Lake Hypolimnion, Wisconsin, USA - BchlTB.Aug13.5000.01.D4 | ecosystem: Environmental > Aquatic > Freshwater > Lake > Hypolimnion/Profundal zone | place... | reverse complement strand
TAACTACTCGGAAGAATCTGTAATCCTGTTAATGACCCTATTTAACCATGGATCACCTTCGCTCACAAAGAGATATCTCGGCATACGGGAACGGGAGGTTATGGATTTTTATGATTCTTTGAGGTTGTGAGAGGATCAGTGTGATCGTTTAACAAACATGCTCCACACAAATCGACGAGCAGAATTTTCAGAATCGAAATATGAGTCTGGCCTAACCAAATCATGTGGGTCAACTTGGCGAAGTTCATCAATGATTGGCTAAAGTTAGGGTTTGATGACCTGACTGATTTCGTCAAGGTAATTCTGGTAATTCCTTACAAAAACAATTGCTTCCATTCTGATAATTATTTGAAGTAAGGTATAACCGTTACAAGTTAAATTGAGCTATCGGATTGGTCTTAGCCATTATGGCGTATTCCTGTATTATATTTTCATACAAGACATCCAAAGGTTGATGGATATTTTGTGAAACATACAAAGCAAAACTATCATTCGATTCATCAATGAGATTCCGATTAAAAACATAGAACCCCCAAGAAAAAGCCTCTTGAAATTCACTGATGAACATTCCGCTCTAAAAATCATTGAGTTCGTTTTGTTTAATGAATTGGTCGGCATGACACCAAATGAAAATATTTTCGCTCTTTTCCGAAAGTAAGTCAGAAAAGGAGCTGTCAATAATGTAGGGACCTGCATCCGCTAATTGATTTACCGAAAGTAATCCGTGGGGAGTACCGTGGTCTAACATTATAACCCTGTCATGATTTTTTATTAGTTCCCTTAGTTTAACCTTGCTTATACCACCACTTATAACCGTTTTATTTGAGAATGAAGTATAAATTGGCTTAAGGAAATCTGTAGTCTGGTCTTTTGGATGAATTATTAAATATCTCATAGTGAGGTAATAATAAGCCTTAATTGTGAAACTGCGATGTGATTCCGTGAAACGATCTTACCTCTTCAGAAAATAATTTATGGGAATTTCCGGGAACATTTCTTCCCGGGTTAACCAAATAATGTTGTTTGGCTTCGTTGAATTATTGTTTGATCTTCAGGAAAATCAAGATCATGCCCGGAGTAAAAATGGAGGTGATTATGCTTGGCTCAATTATCGAGAAAGCCAAACAAGATGTTTACATTTTGACGGGTTGATGAAGAATGGTGTGTCAATCTGAATCGAAATATTGAGTGTTTGGTTTTACTGAAATGAGATTACTTAAAGATTGTTTTCGATATAATCATACAGGTCAACTACCTTGTAAAAATTTTCCAAAAGGTTAGATAATTCGAGGTTCCCCACTACAAAGGAGAAAAAGCCTGTAAAATTAATCTTACAGGCTTTTTTGCTTTCTGAACACTCATCTGGTCAGTTTGCAGGGCTACTTTTTCCTGATCAGCCACACTTCGGAGACCAGCGTACCCCATCCTCCCGCGTTCCGCCATTGCTCAACACTTACCCTATCGCCCACGGCCACATCGCTTGCCTTCTCGAAACGGATGGTGAGTTCTCCGGTAGCTGTCGATCCAGCAGGGATATCGAAAGTGAAGAAATCGCTCATCTTAAAAGGGAGCTCCACATTTTTTGCGATGGGAATGTCGTTGGCATAAATTGACTCGCTTTTCTGGTTCATCATGGGTGCATAACGATCCTGGTACCAGGGCCTGACGAGTGTCACGCGCAGTTTGTAAGCGGCATGTTGATCAAGATTGTCATAGTGGAGTGTCACCCCTTGTTTTTCATTTTGGGTATAGTGCATCGCCCTTTGCGAAAGGCGGTTTCCTTCATCCAGCATACCAGTAACGTAAGGTTGGCCGTGGTCGTAAGGATAGCCGAAAACAACATGCGGAGCAATATTGGCCGTTCCAAGATTGTCATAGAAGCCACCTTCACCCGGATTTTCGTAATCGACAATCATCCGGAGAAGTTCATCGCGTTCTTTGCCTTTTGCTGCCCTGGCCCTTTCTAACTGACGTTTCGTCCAACCTAACCCGATAAAATCATGCTGCAAGGTAAAAAAACCGTCGTTGCGTACGCCAAAATTGGCATTGCTCTGCTCTCCCGCCACTTTAGCCTCCTGGTAAAGGGATTTCATCTCGACCGTCTCTTGAAGGTCGAAACGGGTCAGGGCCTCATCGATGGCTTTCAGGGTTGTTTTATCCCGTATGGCGTCGGCGATATCTTTTTCAATCCGCTTTTGCAGTTCCATTTGCCGGGTAACACTCAGCTGGGTGTACCGGTCGAGCGTTGCTTTTTGCATGTACATACACCATAACCAGTCGATTTTCATGACATTTTCGGGGATTAATTTCCCGGCCTGTTTCACCAGATCGTAGCATTCTTTCACACAGGTTTTCTCGGGGAGTGGTGTGCCCGGTTTTTCAATGATGCTCTCTTCGGCCAGAAGCAGGGCTTTGGCCATCAGCGAGGCTGCTTCCGGACCAAAAATTGTTGTGCAATATTCATGGATGATATCGTCGAGCGGTGTACGCGGCGCCCAGAGCAAACGTTGCCACATCCATTGTTGAAAATGGTCGTGATAGCCGTCTGAATGGGTAATATCCCCCACGCCGTATGGCAACAGATCATTGAAGATGCGGTAGTAATTGCGCGGGCTCGTAAACCAGGAACGCCGGTTAAATACCTGAGTCAGATATTGGTCGGGACGGCGTTGTAAGATGTCGTTGCACCAGTGAGGAGGAAGGTTTCCGTCGCAGTCGGCGCGTGGCCACATTTGTACGAGAGCATGCTGCGCATATTTCCAATGGGTGATCTCGTTGTAATAGACAAGCTTTTGCTGAGGGGGCAGCTGATGAAGCAACTCTTTGGGATACATGTTGTAAGGGCCGAATCCCGGGTAGTGGAACAGGTCCATTCGGTGGGTCTGACGGTGGCCGGGCTGCCATGAATTGGCATCTGAACCCGGGCCATATCCCCATGCCCAGAGCCAGGTGCGCGGTTTTTCCTGAAGATAGGCCAAAATGGCTAAATCATCGGCATTATCAAATTTCTGGTTGGTGAAATAAATGCGCGTTTCGGGATGATACTTGTGAATAACCGCAGCCAAATCTTCACATAACATTATGAATGTGAAGCCGTAAGGCTTGCATCGGTCACATTCGCACCCGCCCCCGTCGCCGCCGAAGAACTTCACGAAATCATAGGATTCGGGCCCGCTGAACTCTTTTTCGCACTGATCAATCATGTAATGGCGGGCAGCCGGCACCGAAGGGCAGATATACCCCTCACGCCCGATCGACTCTTTCCCTTCCCACTCTTTTGGAACCTTACCTCCGGCGGTGTTGGGACCAAAATCTTTTTGTGACATCAAACCGTACGATTTCAGAAAAGTAGTCGTCAATCCTTTGCTTACCTGGAAAGTATTCGCACCGGCCAAAGCATAATCCATGGCAGCACGTTGCACATCCTTGTCGGTCCAGGGTCGCACTTTTGCAATATTGATGGATACATCGCTTTGTCCGACCTGCGTTCCTCTCACCTCGAAGGCCGGAGCCGTGCATATCTCCAGATGATCGGGGAAATGCATTTTACCATTACGGATCACTGCCTGACGAAGAATCTCCCCAACGGCATATAAACAACCCCGCTGATCTATCCCGGCTGCGATCAAAAGATTCTGTTTTTCCTCTTTTTTTAGCAGAAACCCCTCTGCTCCCGGTTCTAAATCGGTCAACGGCGGAACGTGCTGTTTTTTAAAGCATGCAGAGATTTCCGTATGATTCTGTGGCATTCCCAGGCAAATCAACAGATGATCAGCTTGATCACTGGCAGGGGTGCCTTCCGGAGTCAGCTTTACATCCTTCAATCCTGCCTCTATGAGCCTGTCGGCCAGGAGATTGAAGATGTTCATCTCAACGGTTCCCGCCTTTGCGGAATGTTGAATGGTCACTGACTTGTAGTCGGCGGCCATTAAAACTACCGGGGATATTGCTGCAAGGAGGAAAAGTACCCCCATTTTCGATCTCCATAAAAGCCCTTTAAGGCGATCTAATAATCCGGGAAGAAGATTAAATTGCATGATAATTAATTTACCATTAATACTGAGTCAGTCTTGATTTGGAGCCCGAAAGATAGTTATTTTAGGGATTCGTCTAGTCAGGATGATGATAGAAGATTGATAGCAAATAATCCACTTTCAAAAGAGATAAGGCTGCAGAGAATTCTGGTCCTTTCTCTTATAGTTATTGTTTTATTTGCCAGAATTTAATTTTCATGATGTCGACGTTTTTGGAGTATTACATAGGATTTCAATTATTTATATTGTTTGCGGCATCCTATTTATTTTCAGCGATTGGAAAACCCATCTTTATTGTTTCCTGGGAATATTAGTTGTTTATTGGATTACCCTTAACTTCATTCCAGTTGACGGAAATCCGGCAGGCACAATGGAACCAGGGATAAATTTTACCGCATGGTTTGACAGGCTGTTCATTCCATTAAAAATTCTTGGTTATAATGGGTGGAACACAGAATGACCATATAGTACTTTTTCCTCTATCGCAACTGGGTTAGCGGGCCTTTTAACAGGACAACTTATAAGTAAAAAAAGAATTACTGAAAACACTGTTATATTATTAATTATTTCAGGAGTGTCCTTTGTACTCCTTGGGAGTATCTGGGACTGGCAATTCCCCATCAATAAAAAACTTTGGACAAGTTTATATGTTCTTTATACAACTGGTTGGGCAATACTTTCCCTCTGAATTTCGCTTTGGTGCATCGATATCAATGGCTTTAAAAACAATATCTTTACCCGAATAGGGATCATTTTTGGCAGCAACGCAATTGCAGTATACGTAATTGGAGATATTTTTAGTGCTATCTATAAATTTACGGGTCTACATGAATTACTTTGTGAAGGCCTTTGGGATTTAGAAATGGATTACAGGTTTATTTCACTAGTCTGGTCAGTAATTGTTTAAGCTTATGTTTTTTTGCGGCATACATAATGTTCAGGAGAAAAATATTTCTTAAGATTTAAATCCTGCTGTTTTTACCCTGAATAACGAATAGAATCTTGATGTTCGGTCCATCGACAGGCTAATTTACTATAATTCCCGTTGGGTAACGCTGACAGTAAAATGATTCCTTTCAAAACAACTTAAACTTAATTAATAGTTATTCGCGTTCAAATATTCATTCTAAGGTTAAAAAACAATGCTATTTGATTAAAAAAGCCGAAGTTATTCCTCTCTGAATTAGATTGCTTTGAAAAGAACAAACCAATTTTATACCGTTGAGAATAGTGGGTCTTTCCAACGGAATCTACAGGAATTATCTATCATGCAGTTTAATGCTATGGGGAGAGCAATTAAATAAGGTTGAAATGATCAGCCTATTTACAATGACACTTCTATTCTTCAAGAGATAAGGTCTGCTATTATTTGAACTGGTTCACTACCGCATGGGTCAAAATCAGAGGATGAACAGTTAACCCAAAATTGGGGAATAATATATAGAAATAAACGACCAAAAATTAAAACTAAAATGTATAAAAACAGCTATTTAAAGCCTTTTTTCATTATCGGGTTGTGTCATCTGCTTTTTCAGGTAAACTCATTTGGACAACCGAAATGGAGTGAATCAAAAATCTTTGAGAAGAAACTGATCAGTGTTATTCAATCAAGATATATAGACACCCGCGGAGTTCCTTCTCATGATCAATTTCTTAAAAAAAACGGATTATTCCCTTTAAATAAAAAAACCGAATTGAAACCCTATTTTAAGGTTAGTGTTTCGATTGACGATGTGCTGGGCAGAGATCAGAATTTTAATAGCCGTAAATCGGCCAAATTGTTAAATCCTGAATTTTTCGTTGAAACGACAACAACTCATAACTCGCCCTTTGTGTCTTTGCCAATTTGGGACGGACGGGTATACGAAGATAAAGACAGCCTGATTGTCGGCGGATACTCTGCTAAATTTAACGAACGCCCGGTTGGTCTGATAGACAGCTATGGCAACTTTGCTAAAAGCCTAAGCGGACCGAAAATGAAAGAATTTTCAATTCTTCAGATTCCCTCAAAACAAATTATTTTTGACCCATTTGAATGGAGACTGTTTCGATTAGACCCTTCCAATGGAAAAACCATCAAGAATAGTTCAAAAAGTTTTCTTCCGGTTGCAATTTTTGACAAACAAGGTAATTGTATAAAAAACATCGAATTTAATATTGAACAAAACATAGCCAATTCAGCACTTATCCTATACGGAATAATCGGAGACAAAAAAGTTGAAATCGCAAAATGCAACCTGACCAATCCCCTAATCGCTGAAAGACTGACCGGTTACCAGCCTGCATTGATTGAAGGTTGCATACAACCTGCCAATGGCAAAGTAATTACTTTTACCCTCGAAGGCCAGTATTCAGAAAACATATCAGTAAATGAAGCCGGACTTTGCCTGAATTGTAATGTCAGCGAATCAACCACCGGCAAGGCACCAAAATTCAATCGGGTCAAAATTGATGGCGACTTCAGCGACTGGCAAAATATTGTCGGAGTTTCTGATCCCGAAGGCGACTACCTTAATTATCTGTTTAAAAACCCGGATACAGATCTTCTCGAATTCAAAGTAACCAACGATGAGAAGTATTTATACATTTATTCCAGAGTGGCCGGAGCACACGGAAGAACTGGCAAAAACGGAAGGTATTACTGGTATGCTTACATCGATGTTGACGCGAATCCGTTCACTGGTTATCCCCCAACAAGAGACGACAATTGTTATTATGGTATTTCAACTGGTGATGATGCCGAAGTCCAATTTGAATTTGTAGGTAACAAGTTCGTAAAAACCTTTTTTGGATTTGCCGGAGCTGGCGCCGAAAAGGAAGCGCTCGATGGCTCATTAAAACTTGGTTCATCGTATTATTCTTCAAAAGCAATGGATGGAAGTAAACGAGATCGTTACAAAATTGAATATGTAAACCGTGAAAATATACGTCACATCACCCACGACAACACCGAAGGAACTAGTAAAGACATCGTCATGGCCTTGTCTCCGGATGGTTCTGAGGTCGAAGTTCGGGTTGAAATGGCCGGTTTCCTGAAAGATAAATCGGGGAAAAGCATCATGTTCCGTGGCCGAAAAATTGATATCGCCGTTGGCACCGAAGGCTCAAGCGATCATCTCGGATCAGACAAATGGGGCGCCGATTCAAGTCCTGTAATTTACAGTTATAAAGTAAAATGAGTTATGAAAATGAATTTTATTGCCTCACTATTTATTCTTTTGCTTTCTCTGGCGAATGTTGATGCACAGACTTTTAGAGCTGGGACAGCTATGAAAGATATCACACCAGATCATTTGATCCCCATATCAGGAGGTCTGGGAGCACCAGTAATGCCTGAAGGATTCAAAGGAAAACTATCTGTCCGTGCATTTGTTCTCGAAAAGGGTGCCACCAGAATTGCTATAGTTAGTGTTGATAACATTGGTTGGCCAGCATATCTGGGTGATCGTTCGCGTAATTTAATCAAAGGAATTGCTCCTGAGAATGTGCTGATCGGAGCTACACATGCTCACAGTTGCCCGGAACCTTATGGTATGGATGATGAAAAAGGAAATAATAGGGCTGACCCGAAATACGTCAGCTGGTGCGTTACCCAAATAGCCTCCGCGGTGAACGAAGCAGTGGCAAAGCTTGAGCCGGCCTCACTTAAAACTGTCGTTGCAGAAGCAAAGGGTAAGATTGCATACAACTTTTACGCTCCCAAATTAAACGATCCCCGCTTGGGAGTTATTCAGGCAATAGCCACTTCAGGTAAGAATGCCGGAATGCCAATCGTAACCCTGGTTAATTATGCTACTCACCCTGAAATCCTGGGTAAAGCGAGTAAATTAATCAGTCCTGACTTATGCGGACCACTCTATGACCGGATTGAAACAAAAGTGGGTGGAATGGCCATTTTTATGAATGGAGCCGAAGGAGGAATGGTTACAGCCGATAACAGGCTTGAAAATGATAAGGAGGCCAATGACTGGAACGAATGTATTCGAATTGGCACACTGATGGCAGACGAAGCTCTGCTTCTAACTGAACCAATACCTGTCCAGGAAAATCCTGATATTTACTGTACCTCAAAAGTAATCACATTCCCAATTAGTTCAGAAAAAATGCGTTATGTATTAAATCATTCTCCACTCGCAGCAGAAGCCCGAAAAAACAGTGATTTTTCTGCTATTCAAACGCGAATCAATCTCTTAAATATTGGGAAAGTGCAGGTTGTTACGATCCCGGGAGAGGCATTACCAAATATCGGATATTACATAAAAAGGAAAATGAAGAGTACGCAACCATTTCTTTTCGGTCTTACCAATGATGCATTCGGGTATATCCTGACCAAGGAAGATTTTGATAGTTTTGAGCGCTATAGTTATATCACCCGCACTTCTCTTGGCGAAATGACAGGAGGCATCTTTGAGGAAGAGGCTATAAAGTTAATTAATGAAAATCCTGGTCCAGCAGAATAATTAGGAAAAACACTTGCTATGGAAAAAATAACCAAGAATATAATGTTAATGACAAGCATGTTGACAGCTTGTATTACTACCCAGGAATCATCTGTTGCTGCAGAGAAAAAAGCAAATTCCAAACCCAATTTTGTCATCATCCTTGCAGATGACCTTGGTTATGGCGATCTGGGGTGCTTTGGTCATCCAACCATCAGGACTCCTAATCTTGACAGAATGGCAACAGAAGGCCAGAAGTGGACCAGTTTTTATGTGGCTGCACCTGTATGCACACCCTCCCGTGCAGCATTGCTAACAGGCAGGCTTGCCATCAGGTCTGGTATGTGTAGCGAAAAAAGAAGAGTATTATTCCCGGACTCAAAAGGTGGTCTTCCTAAAAAAGAGGTTACCATCGCTTCGGCTTTAAAATCGTCAGGCTATGTCACTGCCTGCATTGGGAAATGGCACCTGGGGAGCTTGCCTCAGTACTCTCCAAATGCACATGGATTTGACTATTTTTATGGAATGCCTTGCGGCAATGATGACGATCTGAAGGAAGGATTGGATTATGAATCATGCATGTTCAATCCTAAGCTTGAATATTTCAATGCCCCTTTGATGAGAAATTCTGAGACCATTGAACAACCGGCCGATCTGACTACCACCACAAAAAGGTTTACTCAGGAAGCCATTCACTTTATCAATCAAAACAAGGACAAACCTTTCTTTCTGTTCATGGCGCATACGGCGCCTCATGTGCCCTTGTTCAGTTCCTGTGAATTCAGGAATAAAAGTCTCAGGGGTATTTACGGTGATGTGGTTGAGGAGCTTGACTGGAGTGTTGGTGAGATTTTAGCGACCTTAAAACAAAACGGGCTTGATAAAAATACATTTGTTGTTTTTACTTCAGACAATGGCCCCTGGACTACCTTTAAAGACCAGGGCGGAAGTGCCGGAATGCTGTCCGGAGGGAAAGGCGGCACCTACGAAGGAGGGATGCGAGAACCCGCAATTTTCAGATGGCCGGGTAAACTTAAGCCCGGAGTTATAATGGATATAGCCACTTCAATGGATTTATTGCCGACAATTTGCAAGCTGGCCAATGTGAAGCTGCGCAAAGACAGGATCTATGATGGTTATGATATTTCACAGGTATTATTTGGAACAGGGAAAGATCCCAGGGATATTGTATTTTACTATCGAGATGTCCAGGTATTCGCGATCAGAAAGGGAGAATACAAGGCACATTTCATAACTCAACCGGAATACAATGATGAGACGGTCATTATCCATGACCCCCCATTGCTTTTTAATTTAAATGTAGATCCTTCTGAGAAAAACAATATTGCAGCTAAAAATCCGGTAATTATAGCAGAAATTAAAGCTATCCTGAAGCAACATCTGGCTACTGTAATCAAGGTGGAAAATCAATTGGAAAAGTGAACGCTAAGATTTATTTTCTACACTAACGGACAAATTTCAAAATGGAACGTTTATTATTGGAAGTTTATATAACCCAGTTTGTGGTTCAACAAGATCGTCAGGTATGACCAATAGATATTGAATGAAAATTGGAAAGGTTGGTGCTGAATCCGCCAACCCTCACCTAATTACATTGAAATGGATCGTTTAATTTTAGAAGTTTAGACGACCCAATTTTAATGGTTCAATGAGATCGTTGGGGTAAATCTATATGGTGATCGGGTATGAAAGCGGTTCTACCCTGATGATCTTTGTGGATGGCGTAATAAAAAACCCGATGGGAAGTTTTAAGGGAGTCGATATGCAGGACATGACTATTACAATTCAAGGCAGAAAGCGTCTTGAATGGTCTTATTTGGCAATATAGAGATATTTCAGAATGTTGGTTTACTATCTTTGATTCAGAAGTTAATGATTTATGGTTGCCTTAAGAAGGTTTTGAGATTGCCATTTATGTTCCAATGACAGACACAATAAGACGAAACTAGTTCATGTAAATTCCATGAAATGAATACCTGAAAGTTTTATGGTTAGTGATTTATCTCAAAGTCCTTTTTAGGGGAGGGTAATCCGTTAATCCCATTTGATTGATAACCTTTTTATACCGCGGTTCAAGATGAAGAATTTTATAATCAGGATCATTGTTTATCCATGGAATTTCGGGTACACGTATTTGTACTGCCTTTTCCAGCCACTTCAATGACTCTTCATTCTTTCCAAGTAAAATATTGTATTTTGCCAAGGTTACAGCATTAGGCCGGGTTTTCTTAAGTTCAGAATCTATTCGCCATTTCAACAATCCATTAATTTTTGATTTGTTGTATATTTCTTTCACCGAATCGGCTTTAATCGCGGACAATGAATCCACGGCAAGACATTTCTTAAAAGCTTCAACAGCTTTCAAATTTTCGCCCTTTCTAAGGTATATAAAGAAGCAACTATTGTATCCAGGCGTATAATTAGGATTAACTTCCTCCAGGTATTTTAAAACACTCAATGATTCTTCCATTTTCCCTTGATTGTAATAATACACCGATTTATTATCAAGCATTGCACTTGAATATGGATCAAGTGCAAGTGCGGTGTTAATTTCTTCAAGTGCTTCTTCGGTTTGCCCCAAAATGCTCAATAATTCCGAATAGTATTGATGAGCTGTTGCATAACTGGGGTTTAATTCGATGGCAATAAGCATTTCCTTACGTGCTTCTTCCCATTTCCATTCATCCCAGCACAATAGTCCTCCTAGGGTTGCATGTGCTTCAGAAAGGTTCGGATCAAGTTCCAGTGCCTGCAACACATATTTTTTAGCCTGAGCATACCCTGCTTCTCTGTCGATCCATTTCCACCATGCCTGGATAAAATAAGCATCAGCCAGTCCGGCGTAACCAATTGCATAATAGGGATCTAAAGCGATTGCGTTTTCAAAATAGGAGATGCTTTTTTTTAAACCCTCGCTTGTTCTTTTGTTCCAGTAGAAGCGTCCCATCAGGTAACGGTCATAAGCTTCTGGATTTCGGGTAGAAATTTTTTCAATCCGTGCAGTTTCTTTTAATGAAAGTACCACACCAAGCTCATGGGCAACTTTTTGAGCGATATTGCTCTGGATGACAAAAATATTAAACAGTTCATTCTCGAATTTTTCAAACCAAATTTGCTGATCATGACTCGCGTCAATGAGTTGAACAACAACTTTTACTTTGTCTTTGTCACGTTGCACACTGCCTTCAAGGATGAATTGTACGTTTAATTTTTCTGCTATTTCTTGTGCATTTTTTGTGCTTTCGCTGATTTTCTCAACTGAAGCCCTTGAAATTACTCTTAGTTCTTTAATATGGCAAAGATTATTCAGAATATCTTCCATCACTCCATCGGCAAAATATTGATTTTCAGGATTTGCACTTAAATTTTTAAATGGGAGAACCGCAATCGATTTATTAATGTTTTTTAACCGGAGAACTGGATTTGCTTCTTTTATGAATGCTACATATAAAAAGTAGGTCAATGAAAATATAAAAAGGATGACCAGCGATACTATAATAATGGACTTACGGCTAAACTTCAGCTGATTAATAAGGTTTGTACCAGCAGACATTGATTCTTTTTTCGCAAAATCTGCACCTAAATGATATTCTTTTTTCGGCTCATTATCAAATGATAAACTTCTCTTTTTAACTTCTCCTGGAGGATAACCATAGTATTCGTGAAAGCAATTGTTGAAATATGTAGGGCTTCCAAAACCGACGCGATAGGCAATTTCAGAAACGGTCAAATCTTCATTCAATAATAACTCTTTGGCCTTTTTCAGCCTGATCTCCCTGATGAACTGGCTGATCGTTTGATTGGAAATAGTTTTTAGTTTTCGGTGCAGGCTGATATGGCTTATTCCCATCTCGCGGACAAGATCTTCAACTCCAAAGTTTTCGTCAGCCATATTGGCTCCTACGATATCCGTCAACCGTTTTACGAACTCGTTGTTCATCACGATATGATTCAGATAATCCTACTTTATATCCCAAAGCTATGTAAATTTAAGAAATTAATGCCTCATTAACTAGTATTGGAAAAACTTTTTCATCATAATTTGATCTTCTGTTACTGTTTTTAGGTCAGCAGGGTTTCACTTGGATTCACAATTGCAAAAACTATCAGCATGAGAAAAGTACGTTTCTGCGATTAAATTTTTTTAGTCTCAAAGTGATAATTACAAAATATTATCTGGTGAAACTGAATAATTGTCAGCCTCCAATGAACAGTTTATTTTTGCTGAATGAATTGGAAATGGATCATTTTCCATATCTTGATAGTTTCTATTGTTGATTTTGTATCACTGGAAAATCAATCTCCGTTTTGAATATTTTCATATGTTCACATTTAATCGATATAATTTAAACCCAATGTTAAAGTACTTTTTTGATCTGATGGTAATTTGAATAAAATGTCCCCAAGTCGTGTTCGAGCGGAGATCTATCTATCTAAAAAAAAGCATAAGAATAATTGGTTTTTTTATAAATTGCAATCTCAAAGATTTATAATAATTTTACGCCTAAAACATGATTAGAATGAGAACTATCAAAACTCAAAGTGAAAGAGTTTCGCCGAAAATATTCTTTCGAGGAATCAAAATCATTCCAATACTCGGATCAATACTGATTATTTCATTATATAGTTGTACTGCGCCATTTATGGTAAGTCAATATCCTGATGGGGGATATGCAGCTCCACCTACATGGGCACAAAGCTATGACAATGATAATCCGGTAAATTACTATTATATTCCTGATATTGAGACATATTATGATTTGCGCAACCATGAATTTGTCTATCTGGATGATGGTAATTGGAGATTTTCAGCATCATTGCCATCGGTTTATGCCTCTTTTGATCTCAACAACTGTTTTGTGGTTAAGCTGAATAATACAGTTCATGAGCCTTGGATGCACTTCCATAACTATGTGGCACATTATCCCCGGTATTATTATAAATCTATTGAGCAGGAGGGTAATCATGATAATAACAGAACAGCCCGTTGGTTTAATGAAAATCTAAAACAGTATGGGTATGCCAGTAATCAGAATAACAATGAATTTATAAATCGTAATGAAAATAGGCAAGGTTCAGGGGCTGTTCATGATCAGAATGTTAATTTTACTAATAGGGCAAATAATCAAGTAGCCAATCATATTGAAATCAGACAAAATAGCACACCAAGGCAAGATCAGAATAACCCTAATCTTAATCAAAAAGAGTTCAATTATGATGGAAACCATAATAATACAAGACAAAATCAGGATTCACGACATGATCAACCACAAAGAAATGAGGCAACTATGAATAGGGTGCAACCCATGAAATATTATGGCAAACAAATAGGACAGCCTGTTAAGGTTCAGAAAAATATGATGAAACCAAAGGAGGATAAGCGGTCAACTAAAATTCAGGATAATCGAGATCAGAAAAGATAAACAAATTTGTGCCTTGGTAATGTTGTATTTATAGAGGCATAATTATATTTTAGTCATCACACTGATGCTATTATCCGAATATAAAGTGACCGAGTTTCGACTTAATCTGGTAGTCGGGGGGACTGCCGACTAAATTGTTCACGCAAGATCAGGTCAAATTGATCGTTTTAATCAGTGAAAAAATTTGACGATCTTGGATAAGGGGTTCCGAATATTTAGTCGGCTAAAGATGGTCAGAAGCATAGCTTATTGTAATCATGTTTGCGGTTTTCCCTTTTGAGAAAATAATCCAGGGCTTTCTTTAAATCGGCAGAGGAAGAAACTTTAAAAAAGTTTTTAGGAAGAAATGGTTGTTCCTGTTTAATCTGCCATCCACTGATTAAAAATATTTTATCCGGAAAGGCTTTGCGCTTTTTTTCGATCCTTTGGGCCATGGTATCTTCCCCCTGGGAAGTCACAAACGAAGTAAAAATCAACTGAAAGGGGCGGATCTGATCCATTTTCTCAAGATCACGGAAAGGGACTGAAGTTCCAAGATAGATCACTTCAAAATTTGCCTTTCGGGCCAGATAACTGTAATATAAAATGCCAATATCATGAAACTCCCCTTCAGGAAGATAGAATAAAATCCTTGGAAGTTTGCTTTCGGTTTTTACCCTTTGCTGATCAATTGCAACCATCAATTTTTGACGAATCAGATTCGAGATTAAGTGTTCCTGTGCCGGACATATGGTGCCAGCCAGCCATAAGGTACCTATATTTTCCAGGAGCGGGAACAACAATTGTTCAATCGTAATTTCAAATCCCAGATTCTCAACAGAAGTTTCAAAGACCTGATTAAACAGCAGCTCATCTGCTTCGATTAACGCCTTAACCAGATTGGAAGACTGAATAGTCAATGATGGTTCTCCAGTGTTTAGTTTGATTACCATATCTTTAATTCTGCTATCATTCAGTTGAGCTATTTTTGAAATTTTGTAGCCGTTCTGATTTAATAGGGAGGTATTCATCAGTTTCACCAGGTCATCATCCGAATAATACCGAATATTGGTAGGAGTTCTTTTAGGCTCAATTAAATGGTATCGCTGTTCCCAAATCCGGATTGTATGGGCTTTTATACCGGATAATTTTTCAAGATCCTTTATAGAATAAGTTGACATTGATCGTGATGAATTGTAGGATGAATGTGTAAAAGTAAAAATTGCAATTTTAATAGTTGAAGGAACCTTGTTCAAATTTGTCCCAATATGCATATGATCGACATTCATTTATCCGGAATCAATATAATTCGATAAAAATTGGTCGCTATATCATTTTGGTAAAATTCCCCGGAGAAGTTTTTCCAATCAACTTACTGAGAGTCAATGATCTCTAAGCAATAACTAAAACTTTCCGGGGAATTGCTCATTGAAAAACCAGAGCAAACTGTGCCTTAAGGAACGATCACTTTATCAATGACGTGTACCACCCCATTTGATCCCTGAACATTTGCAAGGACGACATTGATATTTCCATTAAGAGTTACACCGCTGCCGCTTACCATAATCTTTAAAGGTGCTGCACTATTCAATGTTGGAACAGATCCGGACACTAAATCGCCTGACTGAACATTTCCACTGACCACATGCGCCAGAAGAATAGGGGTAAGCTGATCCTTTGTTAGGGCATCAATACCGCTTACTTTTAAGGCAGCGAATAAGGCGGTGAAAGCATCATTGGTCGGTGCAAAAACGGTAAACGGACCAGTTCCGGCTAAGGTTGTTGCCAGATCAGCTTTGACTACCGCAAGAACAAGGGTACTGAAAATACTATTTTGAGTTGCAAGATCAACCACAGTAGGAGGAAGAAGAACCTTGTCGATGACATGGATAATACCATTTGTCGCAACAACATCAGTTGCAATAACGTTTGAGCTGTTGTTTAAAAGAACCCCGCTTCCAACGGCAACCTGAACATCCATATTTTTGCCAAATGCAGTACTTAAAGTAGGGAAATAACCTGCTTTTACAGAAGCAGCAGGAATAAATCCAGGTAAGACATGATAAAGAAGTATTGGAGATAATGTTCCCGCAGTCAGATTACTAAGTGAAGTCCCTAATGAGGTTAATAGTGCTGTAAACGCATCGTTTGTTGGTGCAAAAACTGTATATCTCTTTGAAGTATCTGCCAAAGCGGATACCAGGTTAGCCTTTTGAAGTGCTGCAACGAGAGAGGTGAATGAGGAATTAGCAACGGCATTATCGGCAATGGTCATCGGTAAGAGTACCTTATCAATAACATGAATTACACCATTATCAGCCATAATATCGGTCTGGGTAATATTTGCACCGCCATTTATTTTTTTAGCCATCAGGTCAACATACATGGATAGAGTATAACCTTTCGAAGGGCCTGCTGCCAGTGTGGAATAGTAGCCTGATTTAAGCTGGGATGCTGTCAATGACCCTGAAATCACATGATTCAACAAAACTTCGGTCAAGGTACCAACTGGAATTTGACTTACAGATGTAACATTAAGTTCCCCCAGTAGTGTGGCAAATGCCGCATTAGTTGGTGCAAACACGGTGAAGCTGGCAGAACCATTCTCAAGAGCTTTATCTAATCCGGTTCTTTTAAGTGCCGCAACAAGATCTGAGAAATTAGGATTTGAAGAGGCCACATCTGTAATGAAGTGTGTGGTCATTCCACCTGAAGTTGAGCTTTTCTTGCAGCTCACCGAAGCCAATATTAGTACGATTATCGATACTACCGAAAACAGTTTGAAGTAATTTTTCATGATATGAATTTTTAATTGTTTAGAATTGTTTTAAATTGTATTGCAAATAAACAACAGATTTTTGAATAATGTTTAAAGAATAAATAAAATAATTAAACAAATAATTTATAAAATATCATATATATATGATTATTAATATCATATGCATTTCATAATTAATATATATTAACATTAATTAACAATTTAATTAAGTGATATTTACCAATAATGTATATCATTCTACGAATTTGTTCCTGTTTTTTCAACCTTAAGAGATCAAATTCTTCGCGTTTTCTATAATTTTCGAGCATGAAAATGCTCGGATGACTAATTGCAGAATAATAAAATGGATTTTCACTAAAAAATTCACTTATCGTATCCTCAAATACAGTAGATTACACAAATTGAGATTTAGGTAAAAAAGGGACAACAGGGATACATCAGATAGTCTGACCTGCCTTTGCGGAAGCCTTTATAGGTATATTCGATATTTACCGACCAATTCGACCAGACAATAAGTGGACAATCTTAAGAGCGATTCCATGTAGCTGAACGTATTCCAATCAATCAGAATAATTTACAACTGATGGGGAGTAAGAAAACATCGGTGTTAAATCCACCAAACTTTATTCAGGAACCATTACCATTGAAACGTTTAATTTTGGAAGTTCATATAACCCAGTGTCTATGGTTCAAAGAGATCGTCAGGTAGCGACCAATGGATATTGAATGAAAATTGGAAAGAACAGTGGTACTTCCACCAACCTCGCCTAACTTCATAAATATGGATTCGTTTAATTTTGGAATATTTAAGGACTGGAGAATCGGCTTAACCAACACAAAAAAACAAAGTCACCTAAACTATTGAATCAGAATAAATAATTTTAATTTTGTAAAACACTAATCTAGATATTGAGATGATCATTCATATAGCTCTTCAAAATTGGTGGTCAATTTACGTCGGCGCAGAATGGTTAACATAAAACGACGTATGGCGTCAATTTAACCGGCAAATCCAATTATATCAACAGTTTTTCAAATTGGGATGTCATTAATAGTACCAACAGTAGCTTTTTAAAGCCTGCTGTACCAAGTCAAAGTGTATTAGATCAATATGTCAATGAAATAGCTGATGATTATGACACTGCGGCGGGTCTGGAAGACAAAATGGAAGTTATTATGGGACAAAAATATGTTCACTTTAATCTCCATGATTACTTTGAGGTGTTCGCGGAACTGAGAAGGATCAGACATCCAAAAATCCCCTTGGATAAATTCTCCGAATCAATAAATATTGCACCCATGATTGAAAGGTGGCCATATCCAGGCGCTGAGTCAGCCACAAATAAAGCTGCCATGTCCAAAGTTGCAAATGAAGACAATTATACTTCACCTATTTTTTGGGTCCCTGCAAATATGAAAAGTGTTTCATACTATGAAAGCACGTTACAGGACAAGTACCGTTACATTGGTTATCCAGGTATTCCGGAATCCTTCAAACATTAGCTATTGTGGTTATCACTTTATCTCTTCTATTATAAATAATCAATGAGAGAATTGAGGTAGATATTGACTTATTTTTTTGTAGAATAATTTTAAAAGGCTCCCAGCTTCTTATTTGAAAGCAGGGAGCCTTTATTTATTAAGATTTGCACAAAGCATAATCAGCAAAGTAGTCGGCATCTTTTGAGTATCCAACTGAACAATAACTTTTAAAAATTAAGTAATTTTACAATTTAATGCTATATTAATTATTTCAAGATAGTGCCAAATTGACAATCAAATTAAAAGTCATTATAATGAGACAAAGAACAATATTAGCTGCAATTATTATTGTAATGCTGAACATTTTTATGGAAGGATGTAAAAATCGCCAGGATGATCCTGAAGTTGTCTTCATTAATCCTCCTGAGGAGGCAAAACCCGGAGTATTGTGGATGTGGATGGGATCAAATATTACGAAAGAGGGAATCACCAAAGACCTTGAAACTCTGAAAAAGGCTGGATTCAGCCGGACAACGATGTTCAGCCTTGCTGACGTTACTACAGATATTCCCGCGGAAATTTCCAATCGTCCCGGGCCGGAAATTATATCATGGACAGAGCCATGGTGGAAGATGGTGAGGTTCGCAGCAGAGGAATCGAAAAGACTGGGCATGGATTTCGGCATGTTCAACTGCCCCGGATATGAAACGAGTGGTGGCGTATGGATCACTCCGGAACTCTCGATGCAGGATCTCTGCTGGTCGCAGCAGAATGCAACCGGAGGAAAAAAGGTAGTGCTCATACTTGAAAAACCTAAGGTTGATCCTAAAGCCAACCATCCTTTCAATCAATATAACCGGGAAACAGGGAAGGAGGAGGTCCCTGTAATTAAAGCCAGAAAAACATATTACAAGGATGCTGCTGTTGTTGCAGTTCCGCTAAGAGGCGATATCACTGTCGCAGATGTCATTGATCTAACTGGGAAAATGCAGCCCGACGGAACACTAATGTGGGATGCGCCGGCTGGTGACTGGACTGTTTACAGGTTCGGTCATACAACAAAAGGATCACTGATATTTCCGGCACAGTGGCAGGCCACAGGTCTTGAATGTGACAAGATGAGCAGGGAAGCTGTTGAATTTCACATGGACCATATTATCGGTGAGATAAAGAAACATCTTGGGGATCTGGTTGGTACCGGATTCACCCATGTACATTTCGACAGTTACGAAGCCGGGATACCCGGATGGACCCCGAAGATGCCTGAAGAGTTCAACAGCAGGAGGGGTTATGATATCAGGCTATGGCTTCCCATCTTTGCGGGAAGAAAAGTAGGAACAACTAAGGATTCACTTAAGTTCAGAAACGATTTTCTACAGACTATGAAGGATCTGTACCGAGATGTGTATTTCACAACAATCAGCAAAAAACTTGCGGATGCCGGTTTGACGTTCCTTTCAGAGCCTTACGGCGGACCGTGGGACAATAATGAGATAATGCCTCTTGTACATAAGGTGATGGTCGAATTCTGGACTGACAAAGGCGTATTTACCCCATTCGAACTTGAACCTACTATTGCCGCTCTGAGAAAGGCAGGAAAAAACATTATCGACGCTGAGGGACTGACAGGACAGCCGTGGTACAGTAAGTGGTCGGAGTATCCGGCATGGCTAAAACCGATTGCCGATGCCTCCTACTGTGCTGGTGTCAACAGGTTGGTAATTCACCGGTACACGCATCAGCCGTTTGCCGACAAATACAAGCCAGGTCTCACCATGGGCCATTGGGGCACTCATTTCGACCGAACCCAGACCTGGTGGGAACCTGCCAGGGCAATGTTCGTATACTGGCAGAAATGCCAGGCTCTTCTTCAATGGGGAAGAATTGATAAAACAGAGAATGACTTCGCCGTATCGGATACCACCGGGGTGATAAAACTTGGTCACATACACCGGAAAATGGGCAATACCGACATCTTCTTTGTAGCAAACACCTCCCACAATATGGGAAACGCTTCATGCAGCTTCAGGATAACAGGGATGCAACCTGAACTATGGGATCCGGTTAAGGGGACAATGCGTAAGCTTTACTTCTATCGTGATTCTGGAGCCAGAACTTCAATTCCACTGAAGTTTGACGATGCCCAAAGCTTTTTCATTGTTTTCAGGGAAAAAGAGAAAAGCAGAGGAGCGGAAGGAAGCAATTTCCCTGATACGAAGCAGGTTGCAGACATTAAAGGCCCATGGAAAGTTTCCTTCGATCCGAAATGGGGAGGACCTGGTGAACCGGTCTTATTCGATAACCTTCAAGACTGGACGCTTCGACCTGAGAAGGGAATAAAATATTACAGTGGTACAGCTACATACAGAACAGAGTTTGATGTACCGTTAAACACCGGCAAAAGGGAATCTCTTCTAATCGATCTGGGTATGGTAAAACATATCGCAAAAGTCAGATTGAATGGCAAAGACCTGGGCGTAATCTGGACAGCCCCATGGAATGTAGAGGTATCCTGGAAGCTTCTTAAAGAAAAGGGCAACATTCTGGAAATCGAAGTTACCAATGAGTGGGCCAATCGTCTGATCGGGGACGAGAACGAACCACAGGAAACGGAATGGAACCCAAGTGCAACTTACTTTAATGCCGCTGGGTCATGGATGAAAAGGTTCCCCGACTGGTTTGTAAAAGACCGCCCGCGTCCTTCAACAGGCAGATATTGCTTCACAACATGGAATTATTTCACTAAGGACTCAGCATTGATAAGTTCCGGTCTGCTTGGACCTGTCACTCTGAAATATGTTGATCAAAAGCAGGATTGAACCTGAAACTCAAAAGACCTTACTCTTTGAACCGCAAATGGTATCATAAATACGTTAACTAAATGGCATTGCATTATGAATTACAAAATTATATCAGCGACATTATTTTTTAATATACCTTTATGTTTCTCTTTCAGCGCAACAAATAAACATCATTCCACAACCCAGAAAGGTTGAGATGGGCAAAGGCTATTTTATTTTAAACGAGAAAACCCCGGTTCTGTAAAACAATCAGCAACTGAAATTTCTTGCTGAATACACTTCTGAAACAATAAAATCTCTAAATAAAATACAACTGCCAGCAAAAAGACAGAATAAAATCTGCCATAACCTAACCTGGATAAGCCAGAACTAAAGAGGAAAAAATTGTAATTTTAGTGCATGGAACTATTAACTGAAACATACAAAAACAAAATAGCCTGCGTACTATCAAGTTGCGATAGGCTAGTCCTCACTGGAACCATCACTATTGAAACGTTTAATATTTGAAGTTCATATAACCCAGTGTGTATGGTTCAACATGATCGTCTGGTATGACCAATAGATATTGAATGAAAATTGGAAAGGCCGGTATTAAATCCACCAACCTTTATCCAGGAACCATCACCATTGAAACGTTTATTTTTGGATGTTTGTTACTCAGTGTGAATGATTCAACATGATCGTCAGGGTAAATCTATAGGTGATCGGGTATGAAAGTCGTTCTATCATGATGATCTTGATGCAAGGAGTAATAAATAACCCGATGGTATAGATTAGTTCAATTGGGAAAAAAATATCGTTGAAAACTGTCAAAGAATCCAAATTTTGGGGTCATTTCCCGGCCGAAAATTCATCTTAATTGATCTCCCAAAATCCTTGAAATCCCCCAAAACCTGGCAAGAACCTGGCAAGAAGCAAAAAACACCTACCTAAATAAATAGATAAGTGTTTGATTATTAAGTTGTCCTGTCAGGTTTCGAACCTGAACTCTTCTGATCCAGAATCAGTATTTATGATCAATATGTTAACTTTAATATAATGTAATATAAAGATATATAGTGGATTAATAATTACGATAGAATAATAATATGTTTGATATTCCATTATTTTATACCTGTTTATTGATAAACCTAGCGGAACAACCTAGCGGAAAATTCAGAACAAAGCGGAACTAATTTCCCGTAACTTTCCAGTATCAACGTGGGCTAAATAATGGGAAGTTGAAATGTAATTATTCCCATGTCCCATCATCTCACCAATTACATCTTTCGCGTATCCGGCTCTTTTTAACGTTGTGGCGAAACAATCTCGTGCAGTACTTAGTTGAAGATCCACCGATAGATTTAGTTTTTCACTGATGTATTTCAGACTGGCATTTAGTTTTCTTTCTTCCCAATCCTTTTTGTAGAGGATATCTTTTTCAGTGATATAATCGTCGTTTAATAAACCTAAGATATATGGGCTCCTCTTGTTTCCTACCAATTCTATTAATTCCAGATTTTTTGGAATAAGTGGAGCTACTATTTGTTTAGCAGCAACTTTACTGGTGTCCTCTGTCTTTACGCGGGTAAATACAAGACAATCATTTTTCATATTTGTCCATTTCATCCGAAATAAATCAGCATAGTTTATCCCGTTACATCGGTAAAGTAACAACCAGATATTTCTTGCGTATTCCTGTTCCGGGCTCAGGAAGTCGTTAAATTCTACCACTGATTTAATTTCCTCGTTTGACATCACAAATTTTATCGGTTGGTGTTTCTTTATAATAAGTCCATCCTTTCCAAAAGGATATTGGTATGAGCTTGGGATAATCTTTTCTTTGTAAATAAAGTAGTTTAATATCCCACGTAAATGTCTGTAATACGCAGAGATTGTTGCCGGTGAATATTGGTCTCGTTTATCTTTGTCAAACTGAACCAGGAAATTTGATGTAATGTCCCAATACGTTACACCGGGTTTATATTCATCCAGAATATTTACCGCCGTTTGATAAAGTTGTCGGGTTTTTAATTTTATATCACCCTTTTGTTCTAAAAAGCGAGTACATAAATCTGTGAGTAGAACTGGGTCTGTATTTTTAATTACTTCTTTTGGGATTCTGTCATACACTAAATCTCGATAACGAGCCTTATCGAAGGTCTCCATTTCAACGAAGATCCGTTCGCACTTTGATAAGAATTGGTTTGATTTATTTCTAAATTCAATACTGTTCTTATCCATATCTTTCCGCTCAAAGACCCTGAAATATTGCTCTGTAGTCATCTGAACGTACTTTAGGATCATAACATCATTCCCGTTAATTAACCGAACTGAAAGGTTGTATTTGTCGTTTTTAGACTTAACCCTGTTATCCAATACTAATTTAAACGTAGCCATTTCCGATAAAGGATTAATAGTTCGGTAATTGAGGTAAATCAGAATCCATTATACCACCACTTACCAACCACTGGTCAATTTGATCCTTTCGGTACAGGGTTCTTTTTCTTCCGGCCACTTTAATATGGGGAATTGATTTTTGACTTGTCCAACCGTAGATTGTAGACTTAGCGACGTGGAGGTAATCACTAACCATACCAACGTCCATGTAAATTGAATTTTCCATTGTTTTATATTATTTGTTTTTAGAATTTCCTATTATGTATAATATACGCAAAAATCTTGAGAATAAAAAATTTCAAGGGAGTTATTTTGTTTATTTATTGCTAATATATGTCTGGAATCCAGATAGTAACGATTGAATTCAGTCCAGTATACTCATTGTGCAATCGTTGAGTATTGCCCAATGAGTATGACTCCCGGATCCCCTCCCTTCAGGCCGGCCGGAAGGTCTGGCTGGAGGAAGACCGGCCGTATCCGACCTTGAATAGAACAAAAAAGGGGGAGGTCTAAAAGAGACCATAGAGATCTCAAAAAAATATTTTTCCAGAAATTGACCCGGCGTATAGAATTAGAAAGAAAAATTAGGGCCAGATTTTTTTGGATTTTTTTCCTATCTGGCCTTTGTCTTGTGCTGAAGTTTTGATTTTGACCAATCGAAAACGACGGAATTGATGACTTTTAATTCAAAGTGTTTTAATCCTTGCTCACCATATACTTATCGAGTAAATGTGATCCCAACTTGGAATAAAAACCTAAAATCTCTTCATTATTCCCAGCGCGTTCTCCGAAATAATCAAGCCCGAAATGTTTAACCTGTTTGCCATCTCCAAAAATCATTAGCTCGTCATTTGGATAGTCCCTTATGATCTCGAATATAAAGACTACCTTCGGAAAGAACCCGCTTAGTTTGTGAATAACATCTCTCGCAACACCATTTACGGTTGTAAAACTGATGATGTTTTCACCTTTCAACTGTTGATTGATTGCGTTGTACTTGCTATCCCAATGGTAATAGCACCAATCTGTAAAATCAGTGATGTCATCTGGGCTTAGGGGCGGGGTAATGTATTCTTCAACATCTTCTGAAACTAAAACAGGGCCGACCTTTTCTTCGATATTGTCTGACGGTTCATCGTTGAAGATACTAATAAGAAATTCCCTTGATGCGGGATCCAGATGTTTTAATGATTCTTTTGGATTAAAGAGATAATCCCGGACTTGCCTTGAGTTTGGAATACCTAATTCTTCCGGCACTGGTATAACATGACTAAAATCAAAATACATTACGTCCCCATTTTGATCCGGGACACCTTTTATGAAGTCTTTGACTTCATTGACTTGTTCATCCGTTCCGATGATTTCTAGCGAATTGTACGATCTACTACCCATATTGTTATGATTATTTAAATGTTAATATTTGTTAAAATATACGAAAAATAATCCGCATAAAAAAATTTAAGGTCGTTTTTAAGTGAAAAAAAATAAAATAAAATGCTGGATACTAGCTTGGTGCGATTATGACGATTCAGCTTGGGTCAGCCCACGGATTAATCCAAGATTAGATAAATTCGACCAGATGGATTCTGGGTTTCATTTTACAAGCGATGGTTTCAAGCCTACACCTAATATTATTATTTCAAAATCGCGTCCCAGATTTGATTAAATTGTAACTGGTGGGTGTTTCTTCAACTTGGATAAGAATCCTTACAATAATTGTTGAGTTAGCGTTAAAATTCAGGGAGAGGGGGGTCGGCGGAATTGGGGGGTGAGGGTTGGTATGTCCAGCACACTGGCCCGGGAATAGACCCGAAAGACTCACTTGAGTTCGGGTTGAGGGTATATTCACAAAAGATTCAATTTAACATAGTTTTCAGGGTTCTGGACGAGTTGAAATAGCTGGGGAAATGGATTTGTTTAATTTGGAAGGGAGCTGACCAGATCAACTAAAAACCACACTGGATTCAATTGGTAATTAAAATGGCGAATGGTTCATTTCCTCTTGAAGAATTGCTCACTGCGTTCACTGTTGAGATTCCTTTATTTTTTTAAGAGCCAGTGATAATTTTTCCCAGACATGACTACTGACTGACTCTTGTTCTATGTACTGGTCAATCAAAGGTTTAATTTCTTCCAGTTTCGCTTTCCCCAATTTTCGCTCAAGGGTTGGAAGATCTTTCTTTGTAACTAAACTTAATATCTTATGCCCAAGATAAGTTGCACTTGTCAACTGAGCTTTAATTTCATACAATTCACCTGCTTTCCTGGAATAATCATTTTGAAGCTCTTCAATTGAGAGTTCCTTTGGCCCAGCAGCCCTATGATCTGTCGAAATTATTCTCTCAGGAGTTAGCTTTTCAACATCTTCCCTGGGAATTGCTCCAAAAGTGAATTCATTTTCAACTTCTGCAAAAATTCTCATACTAGAATCATCTGGTCCAGTATCCAGTCCAGTATCTGGCCCAGTATTATTTATTCTTTTATTTTTATTATTCTTTTGTTCTTTATTCGTTTGTCCATTATTATTATTTTGTATACTCACTGGATTTCGGGTTGACTGAATTTCGGGTTGACTGAAATCCAGTAAGTCCGAAGATTGGTTTCCCGGCATATCAGATACAATATAGTTGTACCCTTGTATTAAATTGGATTTCTCGCCGGAAATTTTAGTAGCAACGATGTATCCCAATCTCACAAGACCAGCCCAAGCTTTGTTAAACCGATCCCGACCCATATTCATTGATTTCCAGATTTCAGTTTTGTAAATTCTCCAATCTGAGGGAAGCGACAAAAGATGAACCAGTACTGATTTCTCTTCTGGCGTTAGGGTCGAGGATTATAAGATCTCGTTTGATATAGGAGTAAATCGACCAGCAGAAACGTTTGTTCTAATTATTTGACCTGTATTTTTCATTTTTTGTGTAAATAAAAACCCCAATCGTTTCCGCGCGTCTGACTTCGCGTATTACGAAAGGGGTTTCAATATTTTAGGTGGTATAACGTCAGACGCCACAATTTTTATAAAACATAATCAATTTCGGTGAAAAAGTAAATCGTATCTTATAAAAAAAATAAAATTTAGGAGTCTAATTCGGGCCGGTGTAAAACAATATTTCGTACGATAACCTCGTCTGATTTCAGACGAGGTTGCAGAACAATCCTCCCAACAGAAGATTCGATTTGTATTGTGTAAATAAGAATTTAACGCCTTTGAATTGAGCGTATTTACCAAACTCCCGATAGAATAAAAACAGGATCAAGCCAAGGAATCAAGGATTAACATTAAATCAAAAAACGACTGATTATTCCTCCCATAGAGTTGTCGTTTAATATTTTAACTTCTGTGATATCACAAGAAGTTCGTCATTAGTTTTACTTCTCAATATTCCGAGAAAGGTTTGTCCGTTAGTTTTTGTCGTAAAATGGAATATGATTTTCATTTCATTAAAATCCTGATTCTGGACTATAATTTGGTTTGTTTTTGTGTTTTAGTGTGCAGCAGAGGGAAAGACCTTGCGTTTTTCCGATCGGTGAGAATATACCGGAGATTATGTCCAGCTTAAAGGTTAAGGTGTTTCGCGAGAAATTCTGAAAGAGTTTTCAAGCAATTGGAAGTTAAAACTGGAGTAGGATGACAATTTGGTTCCAAAAAGGTCGGTGGAATTACGACTGACCTTTTGATTTTAACCCTATAACCAATTCGTTTAAAATTGGAAATTTCGACGGTTGCACAATGAGTTGAATGAATTAAAGCTTTCCAACGGTCCGCGCAAATTCAAGCGCAGCAAACCTTTTTGCATTTTGCACAATGACCCTATTTACCGGAAGAGAGAATCTTCTTCAGTACAAAACTTCTCAATAAGTCGGAAGAACATGACCCCAACTTATACTTTGTACATTAGTATAAGGTCCCATTTCCCAGGAATCACTGACTCCCAACGCCTTACGCTTTTGTCGTCTCATTCATAAAGATTTAGCTTATACTTAGCGTTCAAAATGCTACAAAATATAAGGTCCGGCTGTATATTAGCCATACATTTTAAAACAAAATGTCATGAGCTTAAAATATTCACGAACTACGACCTCCGCACTTGATTGGGAAGATTTCAAGTCATTAATAGCAAAACTGGAACGGGACCAAAATTTCAAATATTGCCTGTTGATTGCGGCAGGTGTTTTTACGGGTCTTCGCATATCTGATCTCCTCCAA
>Ga0364867_10355_pt1 | contig 27574 bp, 26 predicted proteins | sample ExccelAu500001D4_3_FD_206915 | JGI IMG/M metagenome (GOLD analysis project Ga0364867, IMG submission 206915) | Enriched cells from Trout Bog Lake Hypolimnion, Wisconsin, USA - BchlTB.Aug13.5000.01.D4 | ecosystem: Environmental > Aquatic > Freshwater > Lake > Hypolimnion/Profundal zone | place... | reverse complement strand
TTAGGGTTTTTAATGTCCTCATGTAAATGAAAATAGTAGTTAAACCAACCCCTCTTGAACGAAGATCTGCTTCATAGTTATTTATAAAAGTTGTATTTATTTCTGCGAAGGTTAGATTCTTATTACCATAGAATCTTACTAACGTATTTTTTGTAGTTTGAAATACATTACCATATCCGATTTGGTTTGAATTTTCAAACCTGGAAATCACGTGTTCAAAAAACTTTATAATAGATTTATAGTTGGAGGAACGGTTTAGTCGCTTCGTAATCTGATCAGCTGTATAGTCTTTGTCCTGAATATCTAAATTGAGAGCGAGTTTATTGGCTTCTAAAACCTTTTGTTCAAATAATATTTTAAATTCTGTATAGGTTGGATGCTTTTTCTTTGGAAGATTATTTTTCTCGTCCCAAAGATCAGGATGACAACTTTTTTTCAAGTTTATATATTTTACTTTTCGGTCTTTGATAATACGTAACATGATAGGATGTTCACCATTCGATAAGGTTTTTGATTTATACAATACAATTTTTACTGATAAACTCATTCGTTTGAAGTATTTAATTTGTTAAATAATATATGACTAGATTCCTGATTTAAACTTTCCGGTTTAAACATGGTTTAAACAAATATAATAAAAATGGAAAAAAGCCAATAAAAAACAATAAAGAAAAACTTCGTAAATAATTGATATATAATGTAATAAATAAATATAAAAATTAGGATTTACCGCATGGGGTGCTTCGCAATGATAGCCTACGGCTATCATTGCGGAGGTCGGAAGCAGTTATTCCAGGCGTTTCACAATCCATTTGTACTACTTGTTGTACTACCATCATAGGCCTAAAACCTATGACTATGGCAAATGTTGCAATTATTATTAACACTTCTAAGAAGTTAACAAATGCAGAATATCCAATCTGTTTAAGGGTTACACATGAGTACAAAAGACAGTACTTTGCTATAAATGCCCTTATAACTAATCAAAGCTTACGTTTTAGATGTTCACTTGCCGATTGGAAGCCAGCCGAGGCAGAAGATAACGGACTAGGTAAATTCCGTAAATCCTTCTCAACTTATAAAGAGTGCAACGCCATACTTGAATCAAAACTACAGGAGGCCCAAGCAATACTTCAACGATACGACAAAGAAGGTATACCATTTACCTTCACTCAGTTTGAAAGTGATCTTAAGCATAAGGAGGTACGAGTAGCAGTTACGCTTCACGACTATTATGCCGAGCAAATGAAGCTTTTAAACGAACAAAGGAGGGTAGGACTTTCAGGTCTATTTAAGGAATGCCAGCGTATGTTAGATAAGTTCAGGCCTAATGCACTTATAAGCGATGTGAACATTCGTTTTCTGGAAAGCTATGAGTACTGGCTAAGACATGAAAAGAATAATAAAGACACCACGATCAGCGTAAAGATGCGTAATCTTCAAAGGGTGATGAATCTAGCTATAGAAGATAAACTTATAAAGCCTGAGAGCTATCCGTTCGGAGAAAAGAAGTACAGTATAAACAAACGACTCGACCACAGTACCCGGAAAATAGCTATTCATACAGATAAGATAGCAAAGCTGAAAGCCCTACTACTAGAGCCGGGAACAGCTTTACATTTCGCTCAGAAGATTTGTCTGTTTAGCTACTACTGTCGAGGAATGAACTTCATAGATATTACATACCTTAAATGGGATGCTATATCAGAAACCCACATCGAGTGTACGTCGTCAAACTAAAGTGAACCAAGGCTTGTGTAGTGTTTCGGGTTTAAAGTAAAGCTAAGTTTTCCATTTTGGGGGTGCAAGTGATCTGTGATTTTATTTTTTCATAGGCAAGTTTTCTGTTTTTAAGTGATTGTTGTTTTATTCGTTCCCGTTCTTGTAAAATAAGCTCACCACGGCCAAAGTAAACATCTGCAGGAGTTAGATTCTGGAGCGATTCATGATAGCGCTGATGGTTGTAAACCTGTACGAATTTCCCGAGTGCTTCTTCCAGTTCAGATGGGTAGTAATAGTTATCCAGTTTGACCACATTCTTCATGGTTCGGTGATACCGCTCAATTTTACCTTGAGTCTGCGGGTGTAAGGGTTTCCCATGTACCTGATCCATATTGTAGTTTTTTTTCAGGTATTCCTTAAGCTCTGTGGCAATATAACAGGACCCGTTATCTGAAAGTAATCTAGGCCGTTGTTTGGTAACGATCCTTGCTTTGACGATGGACTTGTCGAGCGTTCTTTTGACATCACTGACCTTCATACTCTCACACAGCTCCCAATGAATAATATACCGGCTGTAATCGTCTAAAACGGTACTCAGGTAATACCAGCCCCAGCCAAGGATCTTGAAATACGTAAAGTCTGTTTGCCACATCTGGTGAACAAAGCAGGTTTTATTGGTAAACTCATCACCGGCTGAAAGAAAGTGGTGCATAGGGGCCGCAATGAGCCCTCTGGCCTTTAGAATGCGGTATACGCTGGATTCTGAGATGAATACCTGCTGCTCATCCGTCAGCTTACAGGCAAGTTCCCTGGAAGAAAGATGAGGGTGATCCAGCGCCAATTGGGTTACGGCGTTCTTCTGCTGCTGAGGGATACTGTTCCACATCCGCCTGGAAGTTCGCTCACCGGTTGAAAGGCCGCTGGGCCCATGATCGGTGTAAGCTTTATACCAGGCATAGAAGGTACTCTTATTCAATCCGAGTTCCCGAAGGGTACGGTTAACACCAAGATCTGACCGGGTAACAAGGTGAATGATCTCCTGCTTTTCTGCTGCTGTAAGTCTCATATACTTCCTGAATTTTACAGCTATTCCAGATTGTTCAAGCTTTTTTTTACGATGTCATAACGCAGTACCAGGTCTGCTACAAGTTCCTTCAATCGCTGGTTTTCCTTGCGTAGTTCGGCTACTTCATCACTGGTAGCTTCACGTGTCGTATCGCCAGCTAAACGCTTCTTGCCTGCCTCAACGAACTCTTTGTTCCATTTATAGAAAGTAGATTCCTGAATAGCATATTTACGGCATAGTTCAGCTACTGAGGTTTCCGCCCTCAAAGCTTCCATTACGATAAGTATCTTTTGTTCTGAAGTGAATATTCTTCTGGTCTTGCTGCGAATCTCTTTGATATAGTTTTCTGCTGTTTGTTTCTTCTTGGTTTCCATTGTCTTAAAGTTAATTAATCTTTGGAAACACTCCACAAGCTTAGCACCCTATCGGTCCACTTTCAGCTGACGATTTACAGGTTATTCTTTCTTGTTTTACATGGCTATATTCCCCTGATTCTGCCTCGTCTATATATTCATTTTGAAGAATTAGTGCCAAAGGGCTTTCAGTGCCGGGATTATTTTGCGAATAAGCAAAAGCTTCTTCATAAGTATTAAAAGCGTAATAATAGTCACTTCCATCTTCAGTTTTAGGTGCTCCATCGCTCGGATGACACCAAACTCTATATTCTAACACTTCATCCCATACATAGCCACCACCCGAGTTTACAAAAGCAGGGTAGGAACCGACTAAATCAATATTTTTAACAACAGGGTAATTCATCAGAGCAATAAATGGTGCAATATATTATCTTTTTTTATCTCATTAACCCGCGCGTTGCCGTTTTGATTCGGCACCCTCCAGAAAATCTGAATTCATCCTGCAATCGTGTCTTACCCCTTCCTCCTCCTTCCCCTGCAGAGCAGGGAAAGGTATCGCACGAGGCCGTAACCCGGAAAAATCCTGTCTATCTATAAAGAATCCTAAAAATCGTGTTCAAAAACAAGTATGGTTCACTAACCAGCATACTGGCCACAAGCCGGGAGGCTTGCGGTAGCGTTTTAAAATAATCCTGTCTATCTAAAAAAAATCCTGAAAATCGTGTTCAAACGTCTCGCTTAGGCCACCAACCTTTTTATAAAACCATAAACCGGTTTTTCAAAAACCAAATAAATAGCGATCGAGATCAGCCATAGCAATACAAAGTTTCTATCGGGTAGTAAAACGATCTTCTTCAGTTTCAGGTTGACGTAACTGATATGCACCAGGTAAAAGGCAAATGAAGCATTGCCAAGCAGCATCATAATTCTGGAGGACAAAAACCGGTTGATGATGGTCCTTTCATCGATCAGGCCCCAGATAAAAACTACGATAGCGGCAGGAAGTAAAGTCAATTGAATGAGTATACCTAATGGGTGAGTGTTGCTTTGGTCGAGCAGGTTTTTTTGAAAAGTGGTTAAAAGAAGTATAATAGCCAGCAAAACGATAAGTCCCAGCAGCGTCTTGTATTTAAAATTGTTGAGTATACCGATGATGCCCGGCCGAGGGTCCTCAAAATATCGGGCCAGTAGCATCCCAAATAAAAACAAGGCCGATTGTCCGGCAAAAGTACCGGTCAGCAAAAAATCAAAAGGGTACAAAACCGAATAGCCTGCAAGCGGACAGTGATGCAATGCCAGGCCTATGCCCCAAAAAACACCCAATATGGCGAGCAGGAAATAAAAAACGCAGGATAGTTTTTTATTGATCAGGAACAGCATGAACGGCGCAAAAAAGTAAAAAGTCATTTCAACAGTCAATGACCAGGCTTGAGCTATAGCGTCCAGATTATGCCGTTCAGAGAAGCCGTGTAAAAGGGTATAAATAAATGGATCGAATTCGAAATCACCAAACTTAGGATCCAGATAATAAGCGGTTAATACCAACCAGTAAACCGGAAATATCCTGCCGATCCGCTTTAATAAATAGGTAAAGTATTCGCTGCCAGAACGCACATTAACTTTATTGTAATTATAGGCGATCAAAAAACCACTCAGCACAAAAAAGATAGAAACGCCAATGTAAAACTCATTAAATATTTGGATCAGGAAGTGTGGATAATGCGCCCGCCAGTATTTACGGTTGTGATAAACAAAGATCATGCAGGCTGCTATACACCTTAACCCGGTTAAGGCATCAAATTTTTTCCTGTTGGTTAGGGGCATTTAGTACGGGGCTTTGCGCATTCCCCGCAAAATTATAAAAATTGTAATAGCAGGGCTCGAGGCGCATGTTCTTCCTACTGTCATTGCGAGGAGCTGGGTTTGCCTAAGCGCCAGGCAGCTACAAAGCAATCGCAAGTAGGACGGCACGCTGGCTGGTTATGCAGGGAAAGCTCAACGGCATGACGGGCCTAAAGGCATACCTTGCGATTGCCGCGTCATTTCATTCCTCGCAATGACAATTTCCTTACTTCCCCTTAACCATCACCACCGAATCTACCGGAAATTTAATACTGTCTATCGGTTTAGCTTTACAGAGGCGCAGTTGCTGCAGCGCCAGAAAAGTATGCTGCCAGTCGATCTTATCTTTTTTGTGTTGATTTGATTTGGTAGTTGAATCGGGCGATGCATAAAAATGCATGATATTTTCTTTTAAAGCAGGGGTTAAATAAGTAAAACTATCAGTTTGCAGCGTGATGACAAGATTACTGTAGGTTTGGTCGGCCAAACCATATTCACCCGGGACAGTGGGCTTACCCGTGTCAAGGTCCAGCTCGTTAAGGGCAAGGTGGTCATTATGCTGTAATTGCAACAGCAGCTTATTATAGCTCGCCGTAGTAGCATCAAAACCAGCGATAAACAATTTTTCACCTGTGGGTCCTGGGTCCTTGAATTTTAGTGATTTTAAAGGTCCGATCTTTGGCGCTATCTCGATCAAAAAAGCAAATATCCGTTCGTCGAACTTTGGCTTTTCACGCCTTTTACCAAACTCCCGGTAATAATCTTTTCTGCTATACCTGAAACGAAAATCCTTCCGCGTAGCGTTCGGATTATTTTTAAGAATATCATTTTTCTTGATGACCCATGCGGTGCGGGCAAGTGCGGGCAGCAGGGTTTTCACCGACCAGCGAAAGGTGGATATCGTCAAAGTCAGATCAGAAAATACCTTGTTGATGTCCTCCCCATAAGTGATCAAAAATGCCCTTTCCAAAACACCGCGGGCAACATTGAAGCCTATAAAATTATGGAATGCCTGGGTGAGGTAATTACCCCGGGATATCTGGATGACATCAAAAGCAAACTCCATTCTTTTATGAGATACGTTATCATCGTCGTAGGTAACAACATCGCCATATTTATGCTTGTCGTCCGGGTACAGTAAGGGTACCACTACGTTGGTTGCCAGCGAATGGCCGTAGCAATCGGTCAGGTAATGCGCCAGCGCCCCTATCGCGAAAGCATACTCGTTTAAATTTGTTGCCTGGCTGATCATGTTTTCGACAAAAGTGCCGCTCCGCACATAATGTACCAGGTTGGTGAAATAGGGGTTTCCGAATGGGAAATAACCCATATCGGCGATCAGTGCCCCACCATAAGCATAAGAACGGGCTATTTCCAGATCGGCATTATTTGCTGCCGGATATTTTTGTTTGAGCAAAGGTAAAATGGCTCCCTGCCAGGAAGCATCGATCACTGCCTCATGCGCAAAAACAGAATAAGCTACAGCTTTCCTGGGAATGCCAAATAAAAAAATCAGCAAAACGAGCGCAATTCGCGCCAGCGGTAAAATTTTCCTGCGAACCATCATTTAGGTCTATATATCTATAAGCTGGTTCGGGGGGTAATTGTTTGAGTATCTGCGTAGAAAAGAAATGAATTATAACCAGCTTTCTCTGCAGTTGCGCCTCGTTGTATTCCTTTCGCCATTTGGGAAGCCCGAAAGGACAATTCTTATTTATCAGAAATCATCTTGTCAACCAAACCACTACAAGCTTTCGATAATTCTGTCTACAAACTTCGGTCTCTGTCGACCGTATTCATGATATCAAATTTTTATACCATGAACCATTCTTTCAAGCATTCTTCACGTTTCTCAGCAACCAGGGCCACAGGTTTTTTTGCATTAAAAATGATGCTTTTAATTTGCTTGCTATCAACCTGCGCCTGCACAAAGGACAATCTGGATAACCGCATTTTACCGGCCGGAACCAAATGCAATATTTATTCAGGCGTATTCGGTACAGGGGGTAAGCAACCGGCACAACCCGTTACTGTTGTTAATATTTATAGTACTGATAGTGCCGGCCTGATCTATTATAATGTGACCGATGCCAAAGGTGTAACCTGGCAGATACCCGATAATGATCTGCAGGTGTTGCAGTGATTGAAACGACTTCCAGGCGTTGTTTTACCAGTAAAATTCTATTTTTTAATTTTCTGCAGAAAGGGACTATTCTCAAACAATAACCTGAAATTATCCGGATTGAAGATAATGTCGTTATGTTGTTTAAGGCTATGGATATACAGTAGTCTGCTGTTAGCGATCATAGCTGGCGTCAGGCCCGATTCTTCGGTTTCAACCAATGCAGTTTGCTGGTCTTTCAACAGTTTAACCATTCTTTGGCTTTCTTCTTTCGGACCCTCGCCAAAATCCGTAAAGAAATGGATGAATCGGGTACCCTTATCTTTATTGAGCCAGGTTATAAATTTTTCAGTTCCATCATATAAGGCATCAAACAGAATGGTCTCATTAATTTTTATGCCTCCTTTTTCTACAATAAATGCAATAACTTCCCCACCGCCGCTATGACCACCTAACAGGATATGTCCGGGTTTGCAGCTATTGCCCACCAATTGATGTTGTTTTAATCCTTTTAGCACGTCACCAACCAGTTCCCTGAAAACACCAGGATTTTCGAGTTTGCCTCCATAGCTATCTGCCGCGTCTTTGGCAGCTTCGGGTAATACCAAAACGGCATTCAAGCCCGATGCCATGAACTGCGTAATGAGGTGATAATATTGTGCAGCATTGTCAACATTGTTATGCCAGCCATGAAACCAGAATATCAGATCGACCTGCTTTTTGGCATTTAAGCCAGGAGGAACGATGATCAAAACGCTGCTGTCGCGATAGTGATCGGCCGTCGTATAAAATACACCGTCACCAGTATGCCCATGGCGCCTGGCGGTATCCGGAAATGGCGTATGTACCGATTGAATATGAAAAACTATCGCTTGTTTACTAACCTGGCTAAAAGTTTGACCAGGCGCGAGTAAAATAAAAAGCAAAAGGAAAATGATCGGGAGCGTTTTGTTGCGAAGATTCATGCGATGCCTGATGAATACAAAGCATAAATATAGCGTTTCTGCACCCTATTGCTTAAAAAAGCCCCTGAAAAGTACAGTTTTAAAGGATGGGCGGTGGCAGATCTCGCCCTAACTGGCTAAAATATTCAGCGTAAGCCATTCTGAGTTCCTGGAACTTTTTGTTTTGGCGTTCCTTAGAAAGATTAGGATCCGCCAGGTCAAAATAGAACATATATAAAAGGTGTTCATAGGCCAGTTCTTTATCACCAAGAGCAAGGTACTTATAAAAATTTGCGCTCGCATTCCGCCTTAATGATAGCTCGTGACTTTTCATTTGCTTTTCCTGGTTGCTGATGATGATACCAATTTTCCAGTATTTCAAAATATATTTTCGCAGAAGCAGCAAAACTATTACAAGCACCCCAAGTGATAGCAGGATGATCAATAATATGGTTAGATAATCCGGATCCGTAGATTGCTCTTGCGAACGCATGGCGAATGAATGCATAACGAGTTTTTTAGTATTAAGTTTAAATCAGCGAATTATTTATATGCAACGTAAAGTGCATGAAAATAAGTTATTTACCCATTTATTACAAGAAATACAAATTAAATGCCAAAATATTATATCGAAGCTACCATGGTTAAAAACTGAAAAGACTTTTGGTGCCTTTTGTTAAATAATGTTAAAACATCTATTTTAAGTTCATTGGCCGGTTTTTTCATCCAAACTTCAGAATACCCGCGTAATATTGTTGTTACTGATGCAGGTTGACAAAATTAAAATAGCTGATAGCGGCCATACAAGTCCCGGCCTGGTGAGGCGGGTTTGTAAACTGATGGGCAATCGTTTCGAACTAAGTGTAGTTTCGGCCGACGAAGCCTGGGCCAATGCGAGGATAGATGAAGGGATAGCCGAGATCCAGCGGATCGAAAAATTACTTACCACTTTTAGTGACGACAGTGAGACCAACCTGGTCAATCAAAATGCGGGTATAGCGCCGGTAAAAGTAAGTCGCGAGACTTTTGACCTGATAGGGCGTTCGTTGCGGATATCAGACCTGACGCAGGGGGCATTTGATATTACCTATGGTTCGATCGACAAAAAGCTTTGGAATTTTGATCAAAGCATGACGGCGTTGCCTGACCCTGAAACTGCAAAGCAAATGGTAAGGCTGATCAATTACCGAAATGTGATATTGGATAACGAACAACAAACTGTTTTTTTGAAAGAGGCAGGTATGCGTATCGGGTTTGGCGGAATCGGCAAAGGTTACGCAGCCGAGCGCGCAAAACTGATCATGCAACAGCAAGGCGTTCAACATGGTGTTGTGAATGCTTCGGGCGACTTAACCACCTGGGGCTTGCAACCCAACGGGCAGCCCTGGACAGTTGGCATTGCCAACCCTGACGCTAAACAGGAGATATTTTCCTATATGTCTATATCAAACCTGGCGGTGGCCACATCAGGTAACTATGAAAAATATGTCATTATCGGGGGTAAAAAATACTCTCATACCATCGATCCGCGTACGGGTTTGCCGGTTACCGGGATTAAAAGTGTTACCATCATTACTACCAATGCTGAAATTGCCGACGCCATGGCGACACCTGTAACTATTATGGGCATACGCACCGGTCTGGATATGATCAACCAGATGAAAGATATAGAAGCGGTGATCATTGATGACCATGACCGGATCTTTACGTCAAAAAATATCAATATTAAATAAAGGGAAAATTTAGAAGTAACAACTAATATTAAATTTATGAAAATTATCGCCATCTATTTTTTGATGTTGCTGATGCCTAAGACCGAATGGTCGGGCGATTTTGAAGCTACCCGTAGCCAGGCAGCAAAAGAGCACAAACTGATCCTCATCAATTTTTCGGGATCTGATTGGTGCGGACCTTGTATACGCTTACGATCGGAGATTTTGGAATCAGCGAAATTTGAGAATTATGCAGCTGATCACCTGTTACTGGTAAGGGCCGATTTTCCGCGCCAAAAGAAAAACCAATTGCCTAAAGACCAGGTAAAACGCAATGAAGCACTCGCCGATAAATACAATGCCGAGGGTAAGTTTCCTTTTACGCTGCTGGTTGATGAAAACGGCAAAGTTTTAAAAACCTGGGATGGTTTCCCGAATGAAACACCCGACCAGTTTGTATGGGATATCAGTAATATCATCGACTCGAGGTAAATTTGCAATAGAAAGAGGTAAATTAGCCATGTAACGTTAAACCTTTTTCTAAAAAAGCTATCTTAAGTGCATATGAAAAAATACTCCCTTATAATTTTAGCCTTGTTCATCAGCAGTTTAAGCAGGGCGCAAAATCCGGTAGTGGATAACCATCCATCATCGCAAATATTTGCAATTGATTATCAAAGCGGGCAGGAAATACAAGTTGGTGGCGATCAGGCTACGTTGTTCAAAGATGCTTTTATAGATCTGGTGGCAGCTACTCCGCAATCGCGTGAGTTGTTAAGGCAGACACCCGGGCGTAAAATAGCTGTGATCAAACAGATCGACCCCCACAAGAAAATTAATGGTTACCAGTTGACCTGGGAAAGTGTTGGATTTAACAGGCAAAGCCCTATTTGTACTTTCTATTATAATATTGACGAGAATAGATTGTATTTTTTTGACCCCAGGATGAACGACTGGCAGGTCATCCCTATAGAAGGACTCAATAACAACAATCTGAACAATTGCCGTAGCTACGCCAATTTCAATAATAATCCGGCGGCTGCCGTACCTGATCTTTCGGTAAATGGCGGCCAGCAGCAGCCTACACCTGATCTATCAGCGAATGCCAATGGAGAAGATCAGGCAAATGCCGATCTGCAGACCGGCCTGGATACTTTATCTGATGAGGACCTGCAGGCCAGCGTTGCTCCGCCCGCATTGCCTGAATACGAACAACCACCCTGCCCTACTGATGGTTATTTGTGGCAACCCGGATATTGGTACTGGAATATGGCTGCCCACGATTATTTCTGGGTGCCCGGTGTTTGGGTAGCACCTCCACGTTTTGGATTGCTTTGGACACCCGGTTACTGGGGATTTTACGGCGGATATTACCGATTTCACCACGGTTATTGGGGGCCAACCGTTGGTTTTTACGGGGGTATAAACTATGGCTTTGGTTATGTAGGGGTTGGTTTTGTTGGTGGTGGCTGGCATGGTAATGTATTTAGATACAACACCGCCGTAGTACGTGTAAATACTACCGTTATCCATAATACCTATCTGGATAACACCGTTATCAGGAATACGACAGTAGTTAACAGAGTAAGCTATAATGGCGGGACCGGCGGAATACCTGCAAGACCTACGGCAACCGAGATCGCTGCGACACACGAACAGCATTTCGCGCCAACAGCATTGCAGGTAGCGCATCGCCAGGCTGCAATTGCTGACAAAACCCAGGCAGCTTCAGTAAACAATGGACGTCCGGCTACAACCTCACTGCAGCATATTACTGCTACACCTACGGTAAACAATAATCGTGCAACAAATCCGCAGCCAAATAACAATAACAGAAATTTAGGTGCACAACCTAACAATAATAAACCTGCGAATCCGAGGGTTAATAATGGCAGCAATTTTCAGCCACGCCAGGGGCAGCAGCCATCCCGCGGCAACAGATCGCAACCGAAACAGCCCCGGCAAAATAACCGGAAACAGAAAAACAATTAATTAATTTCAGATACCAAAAAAGAGTCTTCAGCTTTTGGCGGGAGACTCTTTTTTTTTGGAAAATGTTATCTTAAATTAGTTAAAATTTCAGCCATGACGGTAGCCGAGATCATGTCCTTTCTTGAATCAAAAGGAAGTGAAAGCATTAAAAAAATTCTTTTGAAGCACGGAATTAAAGAGCCCTTTTATGGGGTTAAGATCGAATTCCTGAAAGAGATCCAAAAAAAAGTAAAAACAGATTACCAGTTGGCGAAAGACCTTTATGCCACGGGTAACGCCGATGCCATGTACCTGGCCGGATTAATAGCCGATGATGCAAAGATGACCCCCGATGATTTGCAATTATGGGCCCGGCAGGCGGTATCCAACAATATCAGCGAATACACCGTACCCTGGGTAGCTACAGGCAACAAGTATGGATATGAGCTTGCATTGACCTGGATCGATTCTGACGATGAGCAAATAGCCGTGATCGGTTGGGCGACTTTGTTAAATTGGGTATCGCAAAAACCCGATAGCGAGTTAGACCTGCCGGTGCTCAGATCGCTTTTAAAACGCGTTGTCAATACCATTCACACTTCACCCAACCGCGTTCGCAGTGTGATGAACAACTTTTTGATATCGCTCGGAACCTATGTGGCCCCGCTTACCGACGAGGTGATTGCTGCCGCACAAATCATAGGCGATGTAATGGTCGACAAAGGTGATACGGCCTGTAAAGTGCCCCGGGCTGAAGACTTCATACTGAAAGCCAAAGCCAAAGCCAAAGGCACGCTCGGCAAAAAGAAAAAAATGGTAAAGTGCTGAACGGAAAAGCTGCAATTTCTGGCTTTTAATTAAAAACCTATAGGGCAATAAAGGGCAACAATTGATATGGAAAAAAAGGAAGCTTTCAAATTTACAGGTCGGGATGCCGAGTATTATGATGATCTGCTTGGTCCCATTTTGTTCGAGCCCTATGGGCGCTATCTTGCGTCGAGGATAGAAGCCGGCAATTTAGGTTCGGTATTGGAAATCGCTGCCGGAACTGGGCGCGTAACCAGGCACATCCGCAAGGTTCTTCCGCCAACGGTTAAACTTACCGCGACCGACATCAGCGATGATATGCTCAATATAGCAAGGCGTGCGCTAATTGACGAAGAAATCAGTTTCAGCATTGAAGACGCACAAAACCTTTCTTTTGAAGACAATTCGTTCGACCTGGTTATTTGCCAGTTCGGCATGATGTTCCTGCCCGACCGAAACAAAGGGTTCAGGGAGATCTATCGTGTTTTAAAACCAGGCGGAAAGCTGATGTGCTTTACCTGGGACGATACCCTGAACATGCCGCTTTTTAAGACGATCATCAATGAACAAATAATTCCGATCTTTTCGGGCGAAGATACCAGCAGGTTTTTTGTGCCATTTTCGATGAATGATCCGGCTGTCCTTATGAATCACCTGGTTAATACCGGATTCAGATCGCCGCGAGTTGAATATGTAAAGATAAATACGGTAGTGCCCAATGCAGATAATGTGGTCAATGCGTTATTTCGTAAACATATGCTTGGAAAAGAGGTTGCAGCAAAGGATCCGGAACTATTTGAACCACTGGCCAGTAAAATTGAGAAGGAACTTATCACACAATTTGGTGATTCAGCGCTTGAATTTGAACTTTCAGCCTTACTTACCATCGGTGTCAAATAAGCGATTATTTCATGAGCAGGAACTTTAAAAACCTTTTTAACGTTAAATGGTTAGCCTTGGGTAAAACATCAAAATGAGTGCCCTGGAACACAACCTTCTCTAATGAAACGTATTGCTGAGAAATACTACCGGTTGAAGGAGGAAGACAAACTTCTAAACCCGCTTATCGATGTTAAAGATGTCAGCAAAAGAACCTACCAGCTGGGCTTACTTTCGCTTATAGCCGGTGTGGTTCTTTCCGTCTACAGTTCTTACATCGGGTTATATGCTTCTTCTATCGTTATAGCATCTTTTTGTTTTTCCATATTGATGGTGATGCTGCTCAAGTATAACGGGCACATCGGCAACCTTACTATTTTTATCATCTCCATCGTTTGTGGATGGTTGATCGCAACTACCTTTGTGGAAGGGCTTCAAACCGAGATATACCTTTATTTTTTCCCAATTTTAATTGCTGTCCCGATTATCGTCGATCTTAAACGAACCCAATACCTGGAGTCGGTCACTTATATTTCTATCATAGTATTTTCATTCATCATTTGCGTGGTTGTTGGCCGCAATATCCACCCATTCGAAGAGATTACCGTCACGCAGCTGGGTCATATCTCATTTGTCAACCGGATGACGGCAATTATTTCAACGATTGGATTTGCTGTTGCCTACCTGTTTTTTGAGAAAAAATACATCAACGAGCTGGTTGAACAAAGTAACCGGGTGATTGAAGCCCGAACACGTTTTCTGGCCACCATGGGGCACGAACTACGTACGCCCCTCAATGGGATCATCGGGGTGATCAACTTGTTAAAAACCGAAGATGACCCTGCAGCCCGGGAAGAATATTTCAGGATTTTGAAGTACTGCTCTGATCATATGTTACACCAGGTAAACAACGTGCTTGATTTTAATAAAATTGAAGCCGATAAACTGGAGATTCACCCGGTTGAGCTCAACTTGCGGCAATTGCTTTTTAATGTTGGCACACCATTTACCCCGCTGTTTCATGAAAAAGGAGTAGCAACCAAAATAAGAGTTAGCAACGAGCTGGATCGATTGGTGATGGCCGATGATCTGCGACTGATACAGGTATTTAATAATTTGCTTTCAAATGCACTTAAGTTTACAGAACAGGGGCAGGTGAAGCTTTCAGCAGTGTGCAAAAGTAAGACCGAGCAATACATCGTAGTAAGCTTCAGCGTAGAGGATACAGGTTTCGGAATTGCTCCGGAAGACCAGCACCGAATTTTTGAAAGTTTCGGCCAGATCTATAACGAGGACACGAAGAAATTTGCCGGAACAGGTTTAGGGCTTTCTATCAGTGCCCGACTGTTGAAGTTGATGGACAGCGAACTGCTGCTGGAAAGTGAACCCGGTAAGGGCAGCAAGTTTAGCTTTGATGTTAAATTTGAGCTTGCAGGTACCGCAGCCGATGCAAATTCGCAGAGCGCTTTTATGGCGGATGACCTTGAAGGGGTAAAAATATTGCTGGTTGAAGATAACAAGCTCAACATGATGGTAGCAAAAAAGATCTTGAATGGATTTCATGCCGAAGTATCAACAGCTTTGAATGGCAGGGAAGCTGTAGATCTGTTGCAAACCGATGCAACATTTGATTTGATATTGATGGACCTTGAAATGCCGGTAATGAGTGGATATGAAGCCATTTTTGAAGTAAAGAAACAATGGCCAGGCATACCGGTCATCGCATTTACAGCGTCGCTGGTTGATCGGGGTATGCTCACCGACCTGCTCGAGAGTGGTTTTGTAGATTGTTTGCTGAAACCATTCCAGCCGCAACAATTGCTATCTGATATCAAAAAACACCTTGGCCGTCCGGTTGTAAACCCTGTTTAGGCTAAAGTTTACGGCTGGTTAGGAAGGGCTCATTCAGCAGGTATAGTAAGAAATTATCCGGATTGGCGATGATCTTGTCATGCTCGTGCGGACTGTGAATAAACACCAGCCGGTTTTCTTTTAATAGCTGCGGAGTAAGTTCATTTTCCTCCCCGAAAACATAGCTTTGTTTAGCCGTATCCAGCAACTTCATTAAACGGCGTGTTTCCTCATCGGTGCCGCCATGGTCGGTATAAATATCGATAAAACGATGCGAGCCATCAGCCGTGATCCAGTTCATGAATTTATCGGTTTCGGCATAAAGCGCATCGAACAGCACGACTTCATTTACCGGCATTTCACCATTTTTCAGGATATGCGCCATTACCCGATAGGCACCACTATGTCCGGCCAGCAGGATATGCCCGGGGTGACACTTTAGCGGTACCAACTGCTTAGCCTTTAAACCGATCATTACATCAACGACCAGGGCTTTAAAGACACCTTCATTTTCGAGTTTACCGCCATAACTGTCAGGCGAATCCTTAGCAGTTTCGGCCAAAACCAAAACAGCATTTAAATTGGAGGCCAGGAATTGCCGGGTCAACTGGTAACGTTCAGTAGCGCTATCAATATTATTGCGCCATCCGTGAAACCAAAAAACCAGGTCGACCGATTTTTTAACGTCCAGATTTTTTGGTACGATGATCAGCACCGAACTATCGCTGTAGTGCGTTGCCGCATCATAAAGTACTTTATCGTATAAATGTCCTTTGGCGCGAGCCGTATCAGGGAATGAAGTATTTGACGATCGGATATGGAAGATAGTGGCTGCTGGGTATTCCTGGGCAAATAGCCGGTCGCAAAGCAAAAAAAGCAGGAAGAAAAACCCAAATTTTCTCATATCATTTAAATTACCGTTTAAAGTTAGCAAAATTGCAAATAGCTGAACGCCATTGTTGGGGGCTGGCATATCTTAAAAATTTAATTACATTTAAGAACTGGTAAAAATTTCGGCCATGAAAAACCTAAAGATTATTTTCGCAATAACAATTGTTTTCACCTTGTTTGCATCATTTACACCCGACAATACCAGCCCGGATATTTACCCTGCCTATAGTGGGAACGATCTGGGTGTTAACTGGTCGCCTGAAAAAACTGTTTTCAAGATTTGGGCACCAACAGCAAGCGCTGTAAAGCTAAGGATATATGCCTCTGGCGATGGTGGCAAGCCGCTGCAAACCTTTAACCTGTTGAAAGGCCGCGAAGGCACCTGGTCGATCAGCGTTAAAGAAGATCTGAAGAACCAATACTACACTTTCCAAACCAATATTAACGGTATTTGGCTGAACGAACGTCCGGATATCTATGCAAAAGCCGTTGGGGTAAATGGCAAACGTGGCATGGTGGTCGACCTGGTTTCAACCGATCCTAAAAAATGGTCGCTGGATAAAAAGCCTGTTCAAAAAAGTTTTACCGATATTATCATTTACGAATTGCATGTGCGTGATCTGTCTGTAAGCCCTAATTCAGGTATCGAACATAAAGGAAAATTCCTAGGTTTAACCGAAACTAAAACCAGGTCGCAGGACGGAACGGTAACCGGGCTCGATCATATCAAATCGCTTGGTGTAACTCATATTCACCTGTTGCCATCTTTTGATTTTAATTCGATTGATGAAAGCAAAGCTGGTTCTGCTCAGTATAACTGGGGTTACGATCCATTGAATTACAATGTGCCCGAAGGTAGTTATGCAACTGATGCCTATGATGGTAACGTAAGGATCAGAGAGTTTAAGAAGATGGTTCAAACCTTGCATGCCAATGGGCTTAGGGTGATACTCGACGTGGTGTATAATCATACCTGTGATACAACCGCTAATTTTAACGAGTTTGTTCCGGGCTATTTTTACCGGCATAAAGCTGATGGCAGCTATTCAAACGGAACGGGTTGCGGAAACGAAACGGCATCTGAGAAAGCGATGATGCGCAAGTACATGGTGGAGTCGGTCGTCTATTGGGCCAAAGAATACCACATCGATGGTTTTCGGTTCGACCTGATGGGAGTACATGATATCGAGACCATGAATGCTATCAGCGCTGCGCTGCATGCCATCGACCCCACGATATTCATTTATGGCGAAGGTTGGACCGCCGGGGATAGTCCCCTTCCGGAGCAACTCCGCGCAGATAAGGCAAACGTAGCTAAATTGGATAAAATAGCAGTTTTTAGCGACGATATCCGCGATGGTTTACGCGGGGGATGGAGCGATGTCAAATCAAAAGGATTTGTCAGTGGTGCGCCCGGAACTGCCGAAAGTGTCAAATTTGGTATTGTTGGTTCGGTACAACATCCGCAGGTGGATTATAGCCGGGTAAATTATGATAAGGCACCCTGGGCAGCCGAGCCTTATCAAACCATCACCTATGTTTCCTGCCACGATGACAATACACTCTGGGACCGCTTAAAGATATCCAACCCTTCAGCTTCCGAGCCTGAATTGATCAAAATGGATAAACTGGCCAATGCGATCGTTCTTACTTCTCAGGGTGTGTCCTTTTTACTGGCGGGCGAAGAGATGTTACGCAGCAAAAATGGCGTAGCAAATTCATTCAATAGCCCCGACGCGATCAACCAGCTCGATTGGAGCCGGAAGACCCGTTATAAAGAAGTGTTCAACTATTACCGGTCGCTCATCGCCTTGCGGAAACACCATCCTGCATTCAGGATGCCATCGGCAAATATGATCCGCGAACATTTACACTTTATGGAAACCGGTGACCCGAATATCATTGCCTACCAAATTAATGGCAATGCCAATGGCGACACCTGGCGTAATATTTTACTGGTATTTAATGGCAATACTGCCGACGCTAAAATGAAGATACCTCAGGGAAAATGGCGCCTCGTTTCTGATGGCAGGCAAATTGACGAAAAGAGCATTAAAGCCGTAGAAGGCGGACAGGTAATTATACCGGGAACAAGCGCCTACATTTTGTACGAATTATAGGCTTGTAGGAGATTATTGCAGCTGAAAACCAGAATTTATTACATTTGAAACACCAATTGACTTAAAACTAATAATGGATAATATCAATATCAAGGTACTGGCTAAAAAATTGAATTTATCTACATCTACCATTTCCAGGGCATTTAGCGGCAGCACTGATATCAGCAAAGAAACCAAAGACAGGATACTGGCTTTTGCTAAAGAGCACAATTTTTTGCCCAATCATTATGCCAGTAACCTGCGCGATAAAAAGACCAAAACCCTTGCTGTAATTGTACCCGAGATAGCAAACGACTTTTTTGCCCAGGCTATTAACGGGATAGAAGAAGTTGCCCGTAAAAAAGGTTTTTACATATTACTCTACCGAACCGATGATATTTTTGAAAAGGAAGTATCCTTTGTCAACTACTTGAATAATGGCAAGGTCGACGGGATCATCATGTCGGTGTCGGGTGAAGCGAATGATCACCATTACCTGGATGCGCTATCAAAGAAACATGTGCCCGTTGTATTCTTCGACCGGGTTTATGAAGATATTGATGTGTCAAAAGTGACCACCAACGACTATGACAGCAGCTTTGAAGCAACCGAGCATTTGCTGGAAACCGGCTGTAAAAGGATAGCTTACCTGGTAGTAAATAAAAGTATTTCTATCGGAAAAGTCCGGATGCAGGGCTACCTTGATGCCCTTGCTAAACACGATATCCCGTTTAATGATGAATTGGTAGTTGATTGCAGCCAGGACGAAAAGATCAATTATTCGATCATAAAAAGCGTGCTGGAAGAGTTGAAGCCGGATGGTATCTTCAGTTCGGTTGAACGCCTTGCCCTTGCTACCTATTACGTTTGCAATGATATGAAGATATCGATCCCTAAAGACCTCAAGGTGGTCAGCTTTTCAAGTTTGCAGATAGCGCCATTGCTTGGCCCGGCGCTTTCAACAATTACGCAGCCGGCGTATGAAATGGGGATCAAAGCCGCCACACTGTTATTTGATGAACTGGAAAATAAAGACCAGGTTTTCCGTAAGAAAACCCATGTCATGCGGTCGAAATTATTTGTCAGAAGGTCGTCTCAGCCCGAATAGTTTTTTATCGTTAAAATAATCAGCCGGAAGGCTTTCCCTTTACTTGTTTGCCAACCTCACCTTAGCCAACCAGCTGATAGGTAATATTATATATGAATGAATAATTCTTCTTCGGGTTTCCGAACCTTTGCAAGTTTGCTATAACTATCATCTTCCGAGCGGAATCCAACTGCAGCTAACACTACCGTTGTCAGTTCTTTTTCTTTGAGCCCCAATAGCTCATCGAATTGGGCTGCGTTAAATCCTTCCATCGGGCAGGCGTCGATACCCATCTCGGCAGCGGCGGTTAATAATACCCCCAAAGCAATATAAACTTGTTTATTAGACCAGGCGATCCGCTGTTCGTCGCTTAAACGGTTCACATTTCCTTTGATCATTTGCTCAAAGCCCGCCAGATTTTCACGTGCGATCACGCGTTTTTCTGATACATGATCAATGTAATTGGCGATATAGGCTTCATCGAGCCTGGTTTCTGAGGCGAAAATGATCAGTTGTGAAGCATCTGTAATTTGCGATTGCCCGTTCGCAGCCTCACGTAATTTTTCGCGTATCGCTTTATCTTCTACTACAATGATCTTGTAGGCTTGCAGGCCGATTGATGATGGCGCCAATTGCGTAGCCTTTAGTAGTTCATCTAATTGTGCGCTGCTTAATTTTTTGGTACTATCGAATTTTTTGGTGGCGTATCGCCAGTTCAAGGGAGCTATAAGTGACATATTAAGATATTTTTACAAAATTGCATGTTTAAACATGCAATAGCGTCACCCAATAGTAAACACTAGTTCAGCCCTTTGTCATGAAGTTCTTTATCGCGCTGTTTTTCCAATTTTTTGAGTGCGCGTTTCTCCTGGCGGATCTCTTTTTTGGTTTTTCCGGCAGTATCTACCAATAACTCCTCTTTTTTACTTGAATCCTTTTTTGAGAACAGGCGTTGGAGCAATCCCGGTTTTTTTTCGGGCTCGCTTATTTTTTGAGGAACGATCGGCGTAAAATCATCATCGTCGTCGCCGGTATTTTGATGGATCAAACTATCCGCAAGCGATCCGGGTATCGGGGCAATTTCCTGGCGGAGACTTTCTTTGAGGCGTACGTCGCTATAGCCATATCCGGTACTGTCAGCTTCGGTCCAGCCGCGGCCGGCCATCATATCGCCGATGAGGTGATAATAGTTTTGCAAACTTGGGCGTAGGGTGCCGTCCGGCTGAAAAGCATACAAGCCTGTTTTGGGATGCGGTAGGATACTTGCAAGGAAAATGCTTTCGCCCAGAGTTAATTCAGAAGGTGTTTTGCCGAAGTAATAACGCGAAGCCTCACCAATACCATACACATTATTACCCCACTCCACGATGTTGAAGTAAACCTCCAGCATCCGGTCTTTGGTCATGATCTGATTGTTTTCGATGAGCCATACGATCAAAATCTCTTCAACCTTGCGGGTCAGTGTTTTTTCCCTGCTCAGGAAAGTATTTTTGATCAGCTGCATGGAAATGGTACTGCCGCCACGTTTGAATTTTTTCTGTTTAAAATCGGTAGCTATTGATTTCCTGATCGACTCCAGCACAAATCCGCGATTGGTGTAAAATGAAGGATCTTCCGAGGTCATACAGGCATAACGCAGGTTGGGTGAAATATCGTTCAAAGGAGTAAAGTAAGGGTTTTCGGGACCGATGATCCGCGAGGGCATGGGCTTGCCTTTTTCATAAGGCGTATAAACAAATACATCATTTAACTTGCCCAGATCAGTTTTGCCCGATTTGATGATCTTGAAGTTTTCTTTATCCAAAGCTGATTCAAACTGCAACTGGTCAGGGTTCGAACTGTCGAGGAACAAATGCAAATGGTATTTAAGTTTGCCGCTTACCCTGATACCGGTCAGCGAATCAAACAGCCCGTCGGGCGCAGCATCGAATACATCCTGGGCATCGGTCCAGTCGGTATTGATCTTTGCAGTATATATTTTAACCGGGTTAAGCTGGTATTTAAAGTAAGGATCGATCGTTATTTTTTTAAGATGGATCAGTGAGGAGCTATCCAGCGACAGATAATTTTTACCGACAAATATATTAGCATCAATTGCACCATCTGGCACGACAACGTTGTTTGCCGATAAGGCGGGATGGTTAAGAAGCAGGTTTTTAACCGACCAGTAACTATAAATTTTTGTGACGCCATCACTATTCTCCACTTTTTGCAGCCGGGTAGTGACGGTATCAAAATTTACCTTCAAATGGTACCTTTTTTCTACGAAGGGGATCTCCACTTTTTTCCCGTCCGCATACAGGCTCAGGTCGAATTTCTTGTCGGAGGGCAACATTTTGCCGCCAAAATGCCAGGTGGCCACGCCGTCATCAACCTTAATGGTTGAACTCAGCTTACCGTTACTGATCACAGCTGTTTGGGTAAGCAGTTTTACCCGTGCACTATCGTCAGCAAAACTGATCAGGAAGTTTTTTATCTCGAGGTCGTCGGGTATTTTATACAATACCTGGTTCATCAGGTTGTAGGCTACGTCAGACAGGTCGGCTTTAGTTTTGGTCTCGGCGCTGTCTTTCTTTTTCCGAAAAATAAAGTCGAAGTTTTTAACCCCATTGATGCTGCTAAGGTTGAGGTGCGCATCATCCATTAAAACTTTGCCCAGTTTAATATTGCCAAATAGGAGGGGCATCAGCTTAACACCAATTTCAAATTTTTTGATGTTGAGCAGGCTATCACGCTGTTCGGGAACAACAGTGATATCGGTAAAAGACACGGTAGACAGCCCCGTAAAATGAGCCGAGCCTATTTTTACATCAAGTTTATAGTCTTTTTTAGCTTTAGCGATCGCTTTGCTGATCTCGTGTTGCAAAAATGCCTCGCGCTTGGCATAGGCAATATAACCACCTATAGCCAATAGCAGCACCAATACGATGATAACAATACCGGTTACCCGGATGTATTTAGGCAGATGGCGGTTCATCAAGCAATTTTGTCCAAAACTAAGGTAAATCTTATCCGTTACAAACGCCATTTAATTTAAATTGTTTATCAAAATCAGAAACCCGCGGTGCCAATCATTTTATCATTTGCGTGACACTGTTATAAATCTGCTTTTAGTATTTTTGTCATAGCTATGAACATAACCCGCGAACAAGTATTAGAAGCGCTGAGCAATGTTGAAGAACCCGATCTGAAAAAAGACCTGGTTACGCTTAACATGATCCAGGATATCCATATTGATGGTAACAAACTGAGCTTTTCAGTTATCCTTACTACGCCCGCCTGCCCTCTGAAGGCAATGATAGAAAATGCCTGCCGAAACGCCATTGCCTATTTTATCAGCAAAGAGATAGAGGTGCACATTAATATGACCTCACGTGTAACATCACAAAAAAATACTGGCGTTCCGGGTGTAAAGAATATTATTGCCGTTGCTTCAGGTAAGGGCGGTGTAGGTAAGTCGACCGTAGCAGCTAACCTGGCTATCGGCCTTTCGATCACTGGCGCTAAAGTTGGTTTGATAGATGGTGATATTTATGGACCATCAATGCCTATTATGTTTGGTTTGGAGGGTGCAAAACCCAAGGCAGTTGATGTTGATGGCAAAACACGCATCTTACCTATTGAGAAATACGGCATCAAATTATTATCGATCGGCTTTTTTACCGACCCTGATCAACCCGTGCCATGGCGTGGTCCGATGGTATCGACAGCGATCAAGCAATTGTTCAACGACGCCGACTGGGGCGAACTGGATTATCTGGTAGTTGATCTGCCACCCGGTACCGGCGATATACATATTACCGTTGCGCAAACATTTCCGGTTACGGGGGCCGTTATCGTTACCACCCCTCAAAATGTTGCCCTTGCTGATGCCAAAAAAGGTATCGGTATGTTTCTGATGAACGCCATCAACGTTCCGCTGCTCGGTATCGTTGAAAACATGAGCTATTTTACACCGGCTGAACTGCCTGAGAACCGTTATTATATATTTGGTCAGGGTGGCGGTCAAAAACTGGCAAAACAGTTGGATGTACCGTTTTTGGGAGAGGTGCCTTTGGTAAAAGGTATCAGCGATTCGGGCGATATCGGAATGCCTATCATCTTGCAAAATGGCAACCCCATGAGTAAGTCTTTTGCCGATATTGCCAAACGGGTTGCACAGCAGGTAGCTATATGCAATGCCGCGGCCATTAATAACACTTTGGTAAATAATTAGTAATTTTGATTTATAAATAAGTAGAAATGAGTTTGATAGACCAGGTTGAAAGAGCTTTAGACACGATCCGTCCTTATCTGGAGACCGATGGCGGAAACGTTTCTGTTGAAGAAATTTCGCCGGAGGGCGTAGTGAAATTGAGATTACTTGGCGCTTGCGGCTCCTGCCCAATGAGTATCATGACCCTGAAAGCGGGTATTGAAGAAGCGATCAAAAAGGCTGTGCCCGAAGTAACAGCTGTAGAAGCGGTAAACCTTACAGCCATTGACGACCCCAATGCAGTTCTGCCGGCTAATTTCAATTAATGTTAAGGATTGTTAAATTCCGCCGGTTTTAGTGGCGAATAGTTATTTTTGTTTAGTATTTTCGAAACCATTTTATTGCAGAGAAGCATAAATAAAGCATAAAAGCCAATTATAACGTGAAATATCTTGTCGGCATATTGTTTGTTTTTTTTGCTGCCGGCGCCTTTGCCCAACAAACGGAAAAGCCGCTGGTTCAGTTTAGTGGTATTATTTACAATGCCGACAGTACCAAGGTTATCATTCCCTACGTAACCATTACCAACGTTTCCGCTCACAACCAGGTTTACATTTCTAACTACAATGGCTATTTCTCGTTTGTCGTGCACGAATTGGATACGCTTGCATTTACCAGCATAGGGTTCGCTCCGCAAAAGATCGTTATTCCGGCTAACCTGGCCAGCAAAAGTTATACCCTGCAGGTATTGATCAAACCACAGATCGTAAATCTGCCCACGTTCAGAGTATTCCCCTGGGCCACAACTGACGAGTTTAAGAAAGATTTTCTGACGATGAAACTAGCGGATGACGATCTGGAGATCGCCCGCAAAAACATCGAGCGCATTACCAACCCGAATTTAGCCAGCACCGTTTCGCGTGATGGTCCCGAAATTCAGTCGGCCTGGGCGCAAAATGAGCATTATGATATCGTAAACTCACATTCTACGGTAAATCCTTTGCTTAATCCAATAGCCTGGGGAACGCTCATCAATCAAATTGCTGCCGGAGATAAAAGCCGGTCGGATGGTAACTGATCTGCTGAAGAGCTAACAAACTAAAATTTTGCTGATTAATAAATGGTGAAACTGACTCAATCAGGTCGAAGTGTTTTGTATTTACGATAAACTTACCTGCCTTTTTTCTGGGCCGGAAATTTCATTTTATAATCCACATCAACGATACCTTTGGATATATCGTTCAGTTTCTTTTCGATGAGGCGTTTGCGGAGCGGACTTAGTTTATCGGTAAATAGCTTGCCTTCAATATGGTCATATTCGTGCTGGATAATACGGGCAGCCATGCCTTTAAAGGATGCTTCGTGGTGCTTCCAGTGCTCGTCGTAATAAGATATTTTGATGGTTGATTTGCGGTAAACATCTTCCCTGATATCAGGTATACTCAGGCAGCCCTCATTAAAGGCCCATTCCTCGCCGGTCTCTTCCATGATCTGGGCGTTGATAAAAACCTTTTTAAAGTCGGCCAGTTCAGGTTCTTCATCTTCAAAGGGAGTAGCGTCCACAATAAACAAACGCATTGACAGGCCAACCTGCGGAGCTGCCAAACCAACCCCACGGGCTGCGTACATGGTTTCGTACATATCATCCACCAGGCTTTGGATATGCGGGTATTCGGCCGCCTCAATGGCAGTAGCTTTTTTTCTTAAAACCGGGTCCCCGTAGGCAATGATGGATAACTTCATAATGCAAAAATAATGCTTTATTATTTAGGCTCAAAAACCAATGTAGTAAGCCTGTGATCAAATATCTCGTTACTGATCTCCAGTACTTGCTCTGCGCTAACCGAGTCAATTTTAGCGAATACCTGTTCAAGGGTATCAACATGGCCAAAGTCGAGCAGACTTTTTGCCATCGAAATGATCAAACCGATCCGATTCTCCTCTGCCAGGGCTATTTGGCCGATGAACTTCTGTTTGGCCTGGTGCAATTGCAGGGTGCCCAGTTTTTGTTCGCGCAGTTTTTTTAACTCTCGGTGTACCAGTTTATCGGCTTTGGCGGCTTTTTCGGCATCGGTGCCAAAATAGATCGAGAAGATGCCCGTATCCGAAAATGGCGCATAATTTGACTCGATGGTATACGCGATACCATATTTTTCGCGGATCTCCAGGTTAAGCCGGTTGCTCATGCCTACACCGCCAAGCAGGTTATTCAACAATAGCAAACCTGTTTTGTGGGGATGCCCCGCAGGGTAGGCCCGGTTGCCGATTATACAATGTACCTGGCTGATAGGTCGTTTAACCCGGAGAATTTCGCTGCTTAGTTCTGTCGGTTTTTGGCGATGTTTTATAGATGTATTGGGTGCAACTGCTCCAAAATATTTCTCGGCCAGTTTAACCAGCGTTTTCAGCTCGTGGTCGCCGATGACTGCAAATACCATTTCGGAGGTATTGTAATTGGCCGCAATAAAATCACGAATATCCGCCTGACTTAATTTGGACACGGATTCGCTTGTTCCTAAAATATTTTTGCCAAGCGGGTGGTTTTTGAACAGTAATTCCTCAAAATCGTCCTGCACCGCTTCCTCAGGTTGATCAAGGTAGGAGGCAATTTCATCCAGTATCACTCCCCGCTCCTTTTCAAGCTCTTCCTGCGGGAAGGTTGAATGGAAAAGGATATCTTCAAATAAGTCGATCGTACGTTCCAGGTGCGGTTTTAAAAAGGATGCATGGATACAGGTGTATTCCTTGGTGGTATAAGCATTCAAATCGGCACCTACCAGTTCAAGACGGTTTAGGATCTGGTTTGTACTCCGACGTTCTGTTTCCTTAAAAAGTAAATGTTCGATGAAGTGAGCCAGTCCCTCCTTTTGCTCCGGTTCATCGCGCGAACCGGCATTGACCACAAAGCAGCAATGTGTAATTGGTGAAGCAAATGGTTTATGTAATATCCGGATACCGTTCGACAAGGTATGGACCTGGTAATCGATCATAAGTGCTCAAAGATAGGGGTTTAAGTCGGAAAGTCCGCGTCCCGATAGCTTTCGGGAGTCCGAAAGTCCGCGAAAGTCCGCAAGTCCGAAGGATACCAGGGAACCTGAAGACTTACGAAGTTTCTAAAACTTCGTAAGTCTACCCGAATCAAAATCTGTGAAATCATCAAAATCAGTATTAATCTGTGATTCTACATTATTGGCAATCAAACCCTCTCTGCCACCGCTTTCATCTTCTCCAGCGCCGTCTTCGCCACTGTAAGCGCATCCTGTTTATAATAAATAGCATTGAATAACTCGGCTGATAAAATAAGCGGTTGGTCATGCCTTTTCAACGTTTTTAATATCTTTTTGATAGGTGCCACACCATCGCCGGGGTAAATACGGTCGGCATCGGTGATCACAGCGCGGGACAATGTGGAAGGATGATCGTTCATATGCAGTATCGGGTTGATCTGCGGGTTAATGAATGATAAGGTATCCAATGGTGTGTCGCCTTTGTACAGGTGAAATATATCCAGTAAAATACTTGCCTTTGCATTTCCACTTTGCATCGCGCAGTAAACCACTTCGCTAACGGTGCTGACCTGCTTTTGAAAGCCCCACATCTCCAGCAAGGGTGTTACGTTACGATCTACCCCTATATCCAATACCGTACGGTAACGTTCGGCTATGGTATCCAGACTGATGGTGGTATCGTTGCTTAGCCCCATCGCGGTTGCAGCGATACGTTTGCAGCCGATCTCTGCCAATTGGTCCAGCTCTTTTTTCATATGCTGCAGAGCGGTATTTCGAATAGCTTCGTCGTCGACGATCCATTTATTAAAGCTGATGCAATTTTCAACCTGCAGGCCAAGGTCGCTGAGCCTAGCTCTCACCTCCTTTAATGTTCCACCGCCAGCCAGGTAGGTATTCAGCGAATCGATCCAGATCTCGACAGAATGGTAGCCTGCCTTTGAGGCAATTTCCAACTCCTTAGCGAAACCCAGGTTTTGCCCGCGTATGGTCGCCATGTTCAAACTGTAAGTAAAGGCCGGCAT